>JGI20166J26741_11578919_pt1 | contig 11878 bp, 3 predicted proteins | sample TergutCu122P5_FD_26741 | JGI IMG/M metagenome (IMG submission 26741) | reverse complement strand
ATTTACCTTAAATTAAAACACTGAAGGCACGAACCCTACTTCTTTCTAAATACAGCGTTCTCCCTGCCTATCCGCCTAAGAAATATAAAATTGTAAGTGTACGGGCATGTACCCTACATCAATCTTTGGAATATTAGGTAGAATACGGAAAGAGAAAACACTCTGAATTGCCTACAACAAACATTTGCCCAATTTAATCTCTGCTTTCAGGAATAAAAGCTTTCTTAGAATTATATCGTTTCCTTCTTTAACTTTGCTTCATCATTCTGTGACTATCACCATTTTCGTTACAAAGAAGTTAGAGTAACCCATCAATCACCGATCAGGCATTATATCAAAAGCTACTGTACGGTGCTGCGCAGTACTGATATACATGTATTCGTTACTTTCTGTCCGTCCGAAATCTGGTACCTGCGCCTCCGCTTTACACAGTCGGTTCTAACTTTCTGGATGCGCCTCAAGTTACATCCGTTGGGTCTGCACATCTGTAGAAACAAAATTTACGTAGGAAACAACGGAGGATTTGGAGCTACTTGTTGAGGATCTTTGCTGAAACTCTGTGTTAAAATTAAACTAAATCGTGTCAAGAATATCAACATAAAAATTACTGCATCCCCTCCTTTTAATGTGGCATAATTGAGAGCTATTCAACTGTTATAATATTATACAGACATTGTCAATTGAAAACGGATTAAAATACATGAGCAATACTAGACGCAGAGATTCGTTAGCTAACACTCCCGCTTCATACTGGTGGGTCCATAGCTACAGTTCTTGGTCATAAGAACCCCGATCTTGCTTTATACTTATGTAATTTTTCTCTATTAGCCCCTCCAGACACCAGAGTGCTAGTGGATAAATTGCACTTCTAAAGAATATTCTGCTAAAGTTACAAAGTAAAATGAAGCACATAAATAACAGGTACTCCACCTACCATAAAGATATTTCTTGGATTATTTTAAAATAATTATTCGGAGAATCCACGACAATGAAGGGAATATTTCTTTACGGCCACTTAACGGAATTTATTCTCATTAAGTTATATGAAAATATAAACACGCGACATGTTTCCGCACAACTGTGTCATAATTAAAGGTGAATATAGTTGAAAAATTGTTGGAACTCTGCATTACCGAATACAATACACAGTACTTGTAATAACTTTCACTGATTTTCCATAATTATCTTTGTCTTATTCCTTTATATGAAACTGTTTTTTTAAACATTAAGGAAAACAATTTTGTGTGAGGTTGATAATTATTCTCGTTCTTAAATTAGGCTTTAATCTAAAACAGCCAATAAATTCTCACTTTAATAATATTAAAAAATATTTTTTTCAATTTCACATAAGAAATATTCACTTAAATATCACATCATTACCGTTTTACGTATATGTGTGGATTAATTCAGGATAAATGCGCAGGAAAGAGTGGGGACGACTACCAATGTCACTTATTTTATTCCATAACATAATACTGACCTTTCAGGAGCATCTTTTCAATCCAATTCAGCCTCCTGGGTATAACACAGATGTGCTGAAGCCTGTTGGGTGTTCGAGTAATTTTAAAAGATTTTATTCGTTTATATCGAATTAAAGCTGGCGTGTTACGTGGTTTTAATATTGTTTTATATCCACAAATTGAGTAGTAGTGACGTCAAATTTGAAGAAAAATTCTTGTTTAATCCATAATAGATAAGAAAGAACCATTCAGTTTTAACTTTCTCTGCATATCACTTTTGTGCGCCTCCCAGCAGAACCCTACTTCTATAGCATTTCTGTTTTGACTTAATTCTTGTTTGAAAACCTAACAATATTTTGTAAAGGCAAAGTATTTTCCCGCATAGTGAAAGTTTGGAGAAATTCCTTAGGCCTATTTCAAATACATATAAAATTTGTAGACCATTCATACACGTTGTATCCTTAGAAGAGTGGGCCTAATCAAAGATGTATAATAAATCCGGTCAAAACACAACAACAAATTGACTTCACAGATCTGCTGCATGTTTGTAACAAACATGGTCATCAGACAAATACACACACAGCTGTACGGAGATCGAAATTTGAGTGCGTGTGGCTTAATATCTCTTTCATTCTCGTTTTTTATCTATTAGAGTCAAATTCGCTACAATCTAATATAGCTGGTCTCAAGCAGCCTTAACGTTACCTGAGAATGAGGCCAGAATATTGATGTCAGATTTGTGCAGAAGGGAAACAGATACTGCTATTAAAACCCACGTTGTTTGGAATGTTTTTATTCGACCCATGTACTAATTTTTCAAAAATCTTATATCGCTAATAATCGTGAATGACGAATTGAGAATGACATCGGAGGAAGGGACCGTATCCTTTTTCATTTATCCCAGCATTTACCAGAGGTAATAAGAAAACCTCACGAAAACCTCAGTTGTGAAATCCGAGCTCCGGCAATGTAGGAAACAGGCCTCGTCAACGACGGCCATTGAAAATGCTGTCTGTTGATACAAGTAGATCCATATTGTGGAAGACGATGGAGTGCTTACTGGAATAAAAAGAGTTCCTAAACGAATTTGTTCACCACATCCCACTTATCACCAATGGAGCCCGAGCGGGACTACCAGCCACTGCCTGTTTTGACATCCGGATAACATGCCTTTTGAACGCTGCGTCCTGGTGATTTATTCAGTCCACTGCGTTTGGATGAAAATGTGGCTTACCCAGAGCTATTCAGTGAATATTAACGCAGCATCTCTTCGGGTCGGATGCCGTAACCTCTGACCTTTGTGAGATCACATTGCAACCCACGTACCGCACTTAACGTTTCTATTCACAGCGTGTTTATGCAGGTAATTTATTTTGTGCTTTTTGCCCCTTTAAAGAAAAAACCAACAGAGATGTTAGAGTTGGAAATGGGGCAGTGATTAATTTCTGTTAACGACGCCTTTGTTTTGAAGAATCTGAGTCATCAGCTGGTCTCGGGCCAGTCTCACAATCAAGTGAATTAAACACTGACGTCTGTAAACGTTCACGTCCAGAGAAGTCAGTACCAAACAATCAGTGCAAACTACTCTCTGGCCTAGTGAATGGAACCAACAGACGCACTGAATTCCAATGGAACCATCCTGCTCCTGGTAGCAAACGGTCATCAAATCTGCAAAAATGTACCAATCCCGATGTACGGCTAAGAAATCCTGATGATGGGCAGAAAGGCTGCCCGAAACATATAGAGTCGTAATACCAATAAAAATGGAATTCAGTGCGTCTGTTGGTTTCATTCACTAGGAATTTGTCACGATGCACGGTCATACGATCTTAAAATTCTCTCTGGCCTTTTCTCAGTCACTGCATTAGTGGTAGGCATATTCATCACAATTTAATCCTCGTGACAGCTATTTATGTTTTTGTCTTTATGTGTGACACCCCGTTGTTATATACAAATTAAACAGGTAGGAAGAGGGGCAGTCGGTCTGAACCACAACTTTGAAGTGTCTTATTATATACTGGGCGACATGTTTCGGCTTTTTGTTAAAACTAATATAATTTTTCCCAAATATTTTTCTCCATATAGAGGCGTACTGATGTAAATGAAAATGGAAAGCGCAGGCCGTAACATACACTGTACGGCGTAATTATGTTTGTGCGGTAAGCAAAAAAGGAGCGGAAAAATACGAGGTCAAATAAAAAGTTTAGGTTTCGGTCTGTAAGCAGGGACACGTATGAAATAAAAGAAAATTATTTTATTTTCCTTCAAAGTGATTTTTCTAATGCACTTTCTAATTTTTCTAAAATTACATGCAACAGTTATCCAAAGCGTAAAAAGAAACGGCATTATTTTCGACGTCTGTGTTCTTCTTTATGATCTCGAAGTCCTGAAATCTTTTTCCTTTGAGGGCTGTTTTCACCTAGGGAATAGAAAAAATTCGGCTGGCGCAGAATCAGGTGAGTGAGATCGTTTGCGAATAACCACTCCGCGACTAGCCAGCAAGAGCTTCACTATCATGGAAGAATGAGCACTGGCATTATCATACAAAAGAAACCGTACATATACAAGTATTGTCTCTCCCCGCGAAAGTCCGGGCTCGATTCCAAGTCAATCCCGTGGGATTATTGGCGGATAGAACTTTCCTCGAGTATTTAGGCTTTCCATTGTTAATATCATTCCACCAACACTCGACACTCAAATGCAGTTAATTCACCACTGTTACTCTACAAACATCGAACCTGAATTAGCAATAATATTTCCTTTTCTCTTGTTACATAGCTGAGTACGGCTCGCTTCCCTGTCGTCTTCAAGATTGGGCATGCGCATGGCGGACTGGGGAAGGTCAAAGTGGATACAAACAGCGACTTCCAGGATATGGCGTCTGTAGTTGCGGTATCCAACACGTACTGCACTACAGAGCCGTACGTGGATAGCAAGTATGACATCCATGTGCAGAAAATTGGGCCCAATTACAAGGCCTTCATGTAAGTACATTCACACAGTCCTACAACTTACATGCACGAAGAACTCAGAATTAGACAGCATTCCGCAACTTTTCTCCGAAAATGATCCCGTATACACGTCGCGAATAACTTAGTTACGTCCCACGACCGTCGAATTGTTGTACTGAACGTAACTTTTCAAGATTTTACTTTGTGGGGATTGGGACGAGAAAGAAAATGTGGAGTTGTCAGTCACAGATGTAACACGTTCCATAGCCTAACACGTGAAAAAGACAATAAAAAGAAGTAGGAGGAAGAGGCGCCAATTTGTTGTTGTTGTTGTTGTTGTTTCGTTGTTGTTGGCTCAGGATAGGCTTAAATAGCAGGATCTTGTGAAAAATGTGGTAACCTACACCTTCAGGTTCCATAATATGGAATTTCTTGATAGTCTAAGTATCATTGTTAAGAAAAGAAAGTGCACTGTGGAAGCAAGCTGAAGATTATTTAACTGATACATTTTAAACAAAATTTCAGTTACAATTTTGCAGAAATCACACCCAGTCTCCATTAAAAATTCCTGTCAGTTAATTCTGTTGAGAAATAGTAAATAATAGGTCTTTATGCTGAGAATCATAAAAAGCATTAAAATATATGTGAGTGAAGTGGAGAGGTTCAGTTGAGTTCACAATGTACATTATCACTTGGTACAGGAGCTGGTTTTCTGTCTCATACATGCACATCTGTTCATCAAGTTGCTGATAAGCATTATGCTTTTTTGGCAAAGGTCAACAGAATTGAGGACATTTGGACTCTGTTTTTCTGAAGGTCTACCATCGAAGATTTATACAAATTTGGGCCAGACTTTCATCACAGACCTACTCTAGGCTCTCCCTTTGCATTGCTGGGTTCATTTTACTGTCTTTAACAATTAGATTTCAAGGCTGTCATCAATTAGATAACAGCTGAACTTTTATTGTATATAAAATCAAAATGGCATAAATTGTGGTAAAAATTAAGGGAAATATTTTGTGTCTCCCTAAGACACATAGTATCACAGTGTCGTATCCCAAAACCAGAAACCTCAACTGCTGTGAAAATCCTTAGAACTCACACAATCTAACCAACCCAGGCAAAGAATGTGGATATAAAAACAACCCTGAAAAATAGTGAACCTTGTACTGTTGGTTGCTGTGATGGAGTTTCCCTTAAGCAATGAATGCTGAGTCTGTACTCTCACATAACTCTATAGAACATCATTTCACTCTGCTAATGACAGTAAAGACAATACCAGTTTAATGACCAGCACAGCTAATGGGATTAACCTTATATTGCATTGTGGGATGACGTTTTCAGTGTCATGAAATTTAAATGGTAAGATGCCATATAGTAGGAAACACAAAATATGAATATTCTGTCTTTGTATGTTCATTCTGTATGGCACAGTGGTCCTAAACAAAAACACAATTGTATTTTAACACCCTCCTCTAGATGTTCAAAATTCCAAGAAAAATAATAGCTGGATTGTTACTGAAATGTACTGGAAAATGACGAAAGAACAGATTTTTATGTACAATTGTATATGTATATGTATATTTGTATGTATAACAGCTGAAGATGAGATTACCTTAAAGCATGTAAGAGCAATAATAATATTGCTATTGCCCGTAATCAGTAAGCAAAAATATGTCATTATGATCAGTAAAAAGTATTCATTTGCGTCTGAACCTGTCGTACCCTTCCAGCCCACAGGAATACCTTCTTGCAAATGCAGGCTTCCATCTATTGTCTGGTCCTGGTTCATATATTCAGTGTATGTTAATTTTTTTATTAATTGATACCCTGATGGATATGAGGCCACACCCATTATTGAAGATCTGTTTTGTTTAGTCAGTACTGAGTCAATCCATGCAGATATATATTTTTGTTGAATGTTCAAAATGGTTGAGTGACCTTATTCCAAACAGTGCTGTGATATGTTGAAGTGTTTGAACTTGCTGACTTCCACATAACCCCAGTGCTTCATACACTACTATAATCTCTTAATTATTTATTAGGTACCTAGATAGAGTTATAACTAATCTTTGAATATATATAAATGTAGAAATAATTCTACTGAAATTAAGTGTGGCTTGTTTTGCAGTTAGAGCCATTAAACCTTTTGTGATGCAGGGTCCCTTGAAGATGGTTACCAATCTTACTTCCATTCTATTATTAATTATGGGATAATCTTTTGGGGAAATTCCTCATATAGTAATAGTATTTTCAAACTACAGAAAAGAATTATTACAATTACCTTGGGTGTAGGAATCAGGGATTCATGTAAAGAATTTTTTAAAATATCAAATATTTTAACACTGATCTCGCAATATGTATTCTTTCTCCTACTCTTCATGGTTAATAATAAAAATCAATTTTGGGTGAATTCTTAGATACATGATATCAATACCAGGAACAGTTCTGGATTCTTTTGTCACATTGACTATTTATCAAACAAAGTCCCTTTTATATGGGTATTAAGTTATATAACAGTCTTCCTCCTGAAATAAAGATTTCTCTCATAATATTAAGGAATTTAAATCATCTCTGAGAAGGTTTCTTCACCAACATTCATTTTATACATTAGATGAATACTTCAATTAGAGAGCAGTTTTATGATATATTTCAACTATTAAACTGACATTTATTATTTTGTCTCTTGTATGAAATTTTGAGGTATGTTTTCACATTTAAGATAAATTTTATATATATTAAGGCTAATACTTATTGTTTAATTTTCACTCCATTTTGTATTATGTTAAGTATGATATTGTAGTATTATATAGTTTTGTTGATTATAAATAATATTTATTCATTCCATCTTTTCACTTATGACTAGTTCTATATTTGTATAGAATGAATATATTTATATATCTATATATGACTGGTTCTATATCCATTGATTTTTACTGACTTTGGATCTTTGGAATGAGTGAAATAAATGAAATGAAGTTTGCCGATGTACCTTGCTAGAAGTTGAAGAGAAACATTTGAAGGTGAACATTACCTCTTTCTTAATTAAACATCCATTTCACATATAAAATACAAAGTTCTAGGGAGCCATTATGATGCGTACGTGTTTCAGTATGATGTGCTTTAAAAAATATACAGAGTTGGCTAATGTTCTTTGTCAGAAAGTTGCGTTCTCAGAAGTCATGTTTTGAGTATATTTTCATGCTCCGTTGCTTTGAAGGAATTTAATAAGCTTCCTTTCCGTGAGGTGTTAAAATATATTATACACGTTCCAATATGAAGCAGTATTTACATCCAGAGAACTTGTTCCATAAATTTCTCACTGTTTTAGCATATCTTATAAACAGTAGCTTAAGAGGGAGCTTAATGCAACCTACTGACAGAAATTGTATATTTTAAAACTTGCTATATTCCATTTCAATAAGTTATGCTCAGTATCTAGACGTTTACACTTATATCATCAACCAGTAGTCTACATTAGTGTGTCTGACAAGCCACATGCTGTTTATTGGCCATAATTTTCATGTCAGTGTTGAAAATATTTGCAGCAAACAAAATAGTAAGGCATACATAGCTCGTATGTAATTGACTTTATCTTTGGTTTATGATAGTTTTGCATCTGTCACAAGTGAATGAAATTTGTCATGCGTTTTTGTCTTGCATTCCCAGGCGTAAATCAATTTCTGGCAACTGGAAAACAAACACAGGATCAGCCATGCTGGAACAGATACAGATGACTGAACGCTACAAGATGTGGGTTGATGAAGTGTCAGAGCTTTTTGGGGGCCTTGATATCTGTGCACTGGAAATAATTGTTGCCAAAGATGGCCGTGAATTTATCATTGAAGTTAATGATAGTGCATTAAGCCTCATGGGTGATACACAAGAAGAGGATCGACGTCACATTGCTGAACTTGTTGCCCATCGAATGCAGGTAAAGTCAAAGCTACATTTTATTTGTTCCTACAGTACAGAAAGAAATATAATGATGATGATGATGATGATGATGATTATGACACATATAACAGAGTATCAAAATACTGTTTTAAGAATTCTGTTTTGTGTAGTTTTTTAGGTTTAGTTTTAATTCATTATTTTATATCAGATATAATAAGAATTTTATACACTTTAAGACAGTGTGTTAGAGAAACTTTTAAAATTGTTATTCCCGTGCTTTATATTGAATTAAGTAACCTCCAAGGTATTTATACAAAGTTCAACATTTTAAAATATTTACATAAATATTCCAGAATCATGTCAATTGCAATATAACTGTTCGATACTTTTCCTTGGTGTATATACTGCTTGTAGACCACTAGCTGATAGGTGCTTTTATAATCAGGATTCCTTGTTGAATGTTTGTTCTAACAGACAGTTGGTGCTGGTAATAAATAAAAATTTGAGTAATTGTTTGATTATTAATGGTAAATATTTGTTGAATAAATTGTTGAAATCTGTACTGAAAATATAACATAATGGTAAGTTAGTTTGATACTAGGTATGGCTCTAAGGCATTCAATTTGCCACCAGGCTTCTAGATTGATTGCTGTCATGATTATTGTTTGAATAACTTTATTAAAATTAGTGAATGAATTAGAAGTTTGCTTTGGGTTATGAAATTATCATACTTCTCAGTTTCTCACATTTATCATACTGTTTGTTGTATTACAATGTATGTAAATAACATGAGTATCAGGTACAAGAGTGGAAAGACTGACATCTGCATTAATTGTGTTCCTTCAGCAGGTAGTACTCTACATTTCTGTGATGCACACTAATAGCTCTAAATTTTACTTGGTCACTGCTAACCATTAGACACATTAAAAATACTGGAAACAAGATTAGCTATATCTGTCACTCTTCCATAGTATTGTTTAATGTCACATTATCTGCTCTTTATTCATATAATATTTTTTGCATGATGTAATGGTCCTTCTATCCCAGTATTTAATGAGTCCTTAATTTTCAACAGATCATGTGAATTATATACCAGAATGAATGAATTGTATTCCCCTCAACCCCTTTTTCATTGAGTTACTGTCTTTACCTCTACCCATCTGTCCATAATGGATATTTTAATGTCAGTGATTTCAATCTCACTCACAAAATCAAGGTGACAAGCAGAGTGAGGTGTGATTAACGAATTTGTAGTTGGAAAAGTGTGATAATGTACCAGCAGAAACCTTCAGAGGTAACAGTTGCACATAGAAAGTTAGGGGCTTAAATGCCATAAGATTCTATTATCAAATCACTGAACTAAATTTAAACTAACCAGCTAAAATCCTATTGGGGATGTGTGGCAACAGGGACATTCTTTGGCTTCTACTGATATAATATGTCATATTTTGATCACATTTTGTCTGTTATTAGACCAAAGTTACAGTGTAAAAGTATCATGTTTTCATTAGCACCAAGTTTTAGTTTCTTAGAACCTAAACAACAGAGTCAATGTGTGACAGAGCTGCTGACTTGATGACAGGATCTAGATTCCTGGCAGGGTCTGGGATATTTCTCTGTATCCAGACTAAATTTGGGACCCTCCCACCTTTGGACTCTTCAGATCTCTTACCCAGTGAGTATTTGGGGAAGTTTCCTAGGGTAAGAGAGGAACGTATGAAGATGGCCATCAACCCTTTAAACGCTGAGTTAAATCCCATCTGCCATTTGCTGGTATTATTAAGAGCTCACCATATTCTCCACATCAACAGGATAAGGGTTAACTGCATATTGTCCGATGTCATGCTTTTACTTCCACACTGTCCATTTGTGTTCATGATATAATGTCTACAGACAATGACAGCCACCCACTACTATGGCTGTGTTACTTTTTATTGTGACTAACTATATTTATCAGTTTCAAATAATGACTTAACCTCATAAAAGCCAAAGAAATATTTTCATGAGTAATCCTTTCCTCTTTTATTATTCTTTGTGTTCAGTTTTATAATGTGCAGTTGTATTTCATCTAACTTTTGGTGTGCTCATACACACATTTTTCCTTTTGTGTGTCTAATTCTTGATTTCTTACATAGCCTAGTTTATTTTGCATCTCTCTCTTTCTCTCTTCTAGCAATATTGCACGAGTATGCAAAACCGTAACACACCTCACCAGGTAAACATACCACAAGAAAAATGCTGATTTTAAAAGTGGCACATCTGTACACACAGTGTTGAGATAATTTAAAGTACACTAAGACTTTAGTTGTGATGACATTCACAGAAAAAGATTGACAGCAGTCACAGATCATCATCATTTTATTTTCTGTTGGAGATTACTCTGATATTGTGAAATAAATTTTGTGGCCATACTTTAACCCTTTGCCACATCTAACACAACAGAACACAGTAAACTTCCCCGTACCCTTCCACGCTAAACATACTGTAATGTAGTATCAAGAGGAAATTTAAATCAACTGGTCAAATAATTTTCTTGGAAGTTATTTAAAAAATGCCATACATAGGTGTACTGGACAGGGGTGCATCCAAGGGGGAAAAGGGATTCTGGGCTGCAGCACCCTCACCCCCACCAAAACTTTTTTTTTAAAGACACTGTGATGTAATTTACCCTTCAGCCGAAATCAGCCAATGACTGGCACATTAGAATTTTTTTTTTTTTGGGGGGGGGGGGGGTGGAATTTTGGATATCTTAGATGAAATTTAAATTAACCAAGAAGATTAGACCATGTGATTTAAATTAGGTGAGTGGCTCATGGAACATGTAGTTATACTTTTGTGTTTATGAATGGAGTGCCAACAATGTCATTACGGTTCTACTTATGACATAATTTTTAAAATCAGACATAAATTATATATAGCCTCAGGGTCAGCCTCACCCAAGCAAATATTCTGGGTGTGCATCTGGTACAGGTTATGTAGCTTATATTATCTCAAACAGGGGATGACTACTGCTGTCCAAATTCAGCTAGAAGTTGCTGATTGTTAATGGGCTGATATCAGTTACTGGCTAGTACATGTTATGCTACGGAAGAGTGTCCTTGGAAATTCTAGTAGCTAACTTCATTTCAGTGATTCTTATCTGTCAGTATGTAAAAGAGTTAAGGATGTGTAGCAGTGGTGAATCCTGATCCAGTCATCAGGTCTAGTGGAAGGGTATGAAATGCAGCATTGTAACGTTGCAATAGACCTGACCTCCATATCAGGATGCACCAGTGAAATGTGGCCTTTTAAAACCCTGGTGTGGCTTTGGATATGGTGTATACATTTTTATTAAGACTTTCTTGTAGCAATGTATATATGTCAGTTGTTCATTTTATGGTTGTCATGTTATATTGATTCATATATAGATAAAGGTTGTAATTAGATATGCAAATTCAAAGAAAGTTGAAATTGTAACAAAGAAGGTTGTACCTTCATGGTTACACCGTGCATCAAACAATGTTGAAACCTTTTTATTACCAACTGATGCACATAATGTTAAAAAACACAGAGTTATTAAAACATTCTAAA
>JGI20166J26741_11578695_pt1 | contig 11880 bp, 8 predicted proteins | sample TergutCu122P5_FD_26741 | JGI IMG/M metagenome (IMG submission 26741) | reverse complement strand
TGCTAATTGTCTTTTAGAAAACGAATGAGGCTGCATAATTGATGGAGATAAGCGCGGGCCTCGTATCACGTGCTATGCCGGAAGGTGACTGAACACGACAATGTGAACACAGATCAATCTGACGGAATGGAGAGGGAACGATGACGGAACGGAAACGTGACGTATAGTGTGAATCGGCCCTTATACTGACGGGTTTGGTCATTCTGACTGAAAGCCGTGGCGTGTTTATGCTAAGTAAAAATTGCTTCTCGTAGCGGGAGGAAAGTGGCATCTGGCAATTCGTACTTCGGCCAGGACACACTTGTTGGAGGGGGGTCTGGGAGTTGAACCCAGAATGTTTACGACTAGATTCGCTAATGGCTTCTGGTTGTGGTGATCATTTCGGCTGACAGCCTACGTGAAGGGAAGCGGGGCATGCCCCTTTCCGCGACACCCTGCCGTCTGCCGAAAAGCTGAAACAATGAAGCTTTACACTAAACATAAAATCATCATTGTACATGTCTTACCTTGTGGCGTAACATTAACTACCTAAAATCCTGGACGTGCTGGATACCGGAAGCAGTTAAGGCTGAATCATGAAACGTGCCGAACTGCAATGTGTTACGGTCCAAGTTCTCTTTGCGTCCGTATGATTCAAAAAACATCCATTATCCCACGATTCCACCACTATTAGTTTTCCACTAAATAAGTCTAAATGACAGCACCAACCACAAAATTATTCACGGGAAAAACACATTTCAATCCCTGATGTTTCAAATATCTTGTCCGACTAATTCAGTTCTTAAAACATAGGAACTGTGACATCCAATATCCTACGCCGAAATTTTCGGAGTCTTATATAATGGACTGCCTGTTACAGCAGTATATCAAAACCCATTAGGGCCAAAAATTTGTAACAACTGTGGCAAAGAGTGCAATGCCACCCACTTGTTCTCCAGTCCGCGTAGTTACGGACATCACTGCGTCCGAGTGTTCACAGGCACCTGGAAACAAACAAGACAAAAGTAATACTTTAGCGTAGGCCTAACAGTGGCAATCTCAGTTACAGAAAACACGCGTGTCCATTACAAGTCCCCAGTTTACAATGCAGTGTAGGCTAATAATCCCCTTTGTTCTGAGAATCATACATCAAGCTTCACAGACATACACTCTGTCGTCAAAATGCACAGCAGGTAGTATATATAGTTACCAATGCACTTTAAAAGGTCCAAGGCAAGAACAGGTGTAACAAGTCAGTTACTTTGGCCGCGATATGATGTACAACTGTGGCTCAACAAATGTGTCAGTTTGAACTCACATTCGACATCAATAGTACAGACTACAAGTAAACAAATACATTAAACTTTAAAAAAGCTATAGCAATACCGATATTAACATCTCAGACTGAAAACTGGTCTTCAACACTCACTGGGCTAACATCGATTAGACAGACTCTAGGACAGTTGCATACAGTACCAACGTCTACACAATCGATTCTACCACGTTTTACACATTCGACCATTGCATTTTAAAGCGTTAACTGCGCCCTGGCGGCAAAATTAGTAACTACACCCGGGCGACGGTAATACACAAATACTCAACACTGCGTTTTCAACACACTATTCACAGCCAGTATTATGCGCTACATGTTTTCTATCCACATATAACTTTACTTGATCCATGCTAAATGTTTAGACCAGCACTGGTCAATATATAAATACTTCAGATGAAAGGGATTCAAGCGCAACATCAATTAATCAAGTCTCAGTACCCCGAAGATGTATACGAAGTCAGCGTCTGAAATGTTGGTGTATTTAAATTGCTTGACGCGGCTGTCAGCCCGAGAGGATTTTACAGAACAATTAATTATTTACCGGCTAGTTTGTGTAGATATACGTTATGTGGCTGCTGGCACGAAAATCGTCAAACATGGCTAAAAGACGACGAAATGAAAGGGCTGATCAAAGTTTCAGGCATATGACCTAGTCCTCCTCACTTTGTACCCTCTGTTCAACAAAAATCAAGCGGATTGAAATTTTCTAAGTCCCGAACCGGAAGTCACGTGATGTACAGTTCCCATCATAATTCGAACCGTTTTACTTTCCCCATATTTGTGCATTCGTGGCGTTTCTCTGTCCTCCGTTCATTACAATCAATCACGCCGCTTATATACTAACCAAAGACACTAATACATTCGCTTAATTTGAAGTTAAAACATGTATTAATGGTCATCAATTTTCCGAGGCGTGTGGCTAGCTAGCTCTGCTTCCACGGATGGATGTTGCGAAAGGGTGGTTGTTTGTCGCAGCCGGAGGTAGCCGAGCGCGTTAACGCATGATGGCAGTACTCTTCGGAAACAAACTACATTCCTTCGAGTCCCAGTGACGGCACATTTTTTAATGTTTTATATTCACAAACTCCCAATTAAACTGTGCAGTAACACATCCATTATTTAATTACACATTTCAAAAGTTATCGTTGCTCCATTGGCGGGGCTAGAAATGCGAGTGACGTAGATATTTCTGTTATTTTTCCGTAATTCTTTTTTCTTCGTTTACCGACATTCTGATTTAGAGGGTACGTGTTCCAATGGGACCGACAACAGGCATGTGAAACTCATTGGTGCTTGCGGGCCGTAGCGGGTTACGAGATCTGACATTTGGCTGCACGATTTTAAACATTTACAGGCAGGGATTGTTGTGCGTGTGATGGGTGTGCCTTGGAGGTATCGGGACTGAGGGTGGTTTTACTCTTGCCTTGTGTCAGGGGCGAGGTGGGCGGAGTGAAGCACTGTTGGTACAGGTGCAGCTCAATTTTACCTGTCGAAATTAGTGTATTATTGTTCTTCCGTTTGGCCTTCTAGTAGGCAATAACACATTTTCAAAAATGTTCATTTTTAAAAGTCTTACTGGCTACACTGATGATGGTGGTTATGAAAACAGAAATGCGTATGTTTTTATAATAATAAAATCAAAGGCAATGAAGAAGTTGTGCTGGTTATTTTAAACTGTACTTTGTTGCATAATCAAAGTGATGGATGCACTGTACCCTAACCTGTATTTTAGTGCTTGCCGTATGTTTACAACACGCAGTTGTGAATTTACACAGAATATCAATAATCTGATAACAGATTTTATGAACTTATCAAATCGAATGTTTCTGTTTATAAAGTTAGTCTTTGAGTCGTATTCAGTTTGTTTCGCAAATTTTCGTGGGTCGCTAGACCTGAAATGGGCCCCATGCGGACCATTTCACCCCAGCTTTGATACCATTGCTGTAAACAAACAAATTATGTGCAAAACATGCCAGGTTTAAACACGTGTTTGTTTCTCGAAGTATCTCGCTTAGGCATTCAAGATGAGAATTAATGCTTTAGCCCTTACAAGGGCTGTTTTCAGAAACTGGCCTCTATAATAAGTACAGAACCTCTGTGCTTCGGCCACTTATTTCATTCGTCGTGTCATGGACTCAGTGATTGAACGTAACGCTGAGACGAAGCAACTTTATCCCACTCGTCTGACACAAGGGACCAGAGCTCATTGCTATTTCTGGGAGGGAGGACAGACCAGGTTTCCTGCATTTTCCTTTTCACATTGTCCACTCCACATATCCTCGTAGGCCCGCAAGAACCAACGAGATACACATGCCTAATTTAAGTCCCATTCGAACATGAGCCCTCTAAATCAGAATGTCGGTAAACAAAGAAAAAAGAATTGCGGAAAAATAAATATCTGCGTCACTTGCATTTTTAACCCTTGCCAATGGAGCAAAGATAACTTCTGAAATGTATAATTAAATAACGGATACGTTACTGCACAGTTTGAGAGTTTGTGAATATAAAACACATAAAAAATATGCCGACTCTGGGACGCGAACGAATGTAGTTTGTTTCCGAAGAGTACTGCCATCATGCGTTAACGCGCTCGGCTATCTCCGGCTGCGACAACCATCATTTCGCAAAATCCTTCAGTGAAAGCAGAGCTAGCTAGTCACACGCCTCGGAAAATTAATGACTATTAATACACATTTTAACTTCAAATTAAGCGAATGTATTGGTGTCTATGGTTAATACATATTCAGCGTGATTGAGTGTAATGAATGGAACACAAAGAAACTCCACGAATGCGCAAATATGGGGAAAGTAAAACGACTCGAAATATGATGGCAACTGTACGTCACGTCACTTCCGGAGCGGGACGTACGAAATTTCAGACCGCTTGGTTTTTGTTGAACATAGTGTACATAAGAAATGTGTATTGCAGAATGTTACATGAAGGGAAAAAATCCAAAAAGCCAAAATTGAAATATCAGCAAGTCTTGCAATATGCCCGAAAAACGATGCATCAAAGCGTCTACCATACAATACAAGCCGGATTTTGGCAGAGATACAGAAGTCAATGCCGGCTGTGCGTTTATCTTACAGCTGATAATACTGAAATCTTATCTCACGTGCCACCGTCTCAGCATCCACAAATGAACAGCTTTCGCGCCGGTCACAGTGTCCATTATCCACTGCTGTATACCCTTTCATCAGTCACGGTTTTAATTGTTCAAAGGTGTACGCCGAATCACTGGTGACGGTTTTCTGTATTCAAAAATGTACACCGCTTTACCGGTCAGTTTTTATTATCCACAGTTGCATACTGTTTCATCTGTCATGGTTTCTAAACCATTTCAGCACTCACGGTTTCCAGTACCGAAAGTTGAATACTCTTTCACCAGTCATGGTTTGCAGAATCCACGACTGTATACTGCCTTACCAGTAAGTTATCAGCATCCACAGCTGCATACCGTTTCAACAGTTAGTTGTAAGCCGTTTGACCGGTCATAATTTTGACTATTCACTCTTATATACGGACCCATCAGTCACAATTTTCAGAACCCACAATTGTACACCCTTACATGTCACGGATTTCAGGATCCACAGCTGTATACCATTTCATCAGTCAGTTTTAATTCCTGATTTGTACAACGTTACACCAACACGGTTTTCAGCATCCACAGTTGTACACCGTTTCATTACCACTTGCAGTTCGAATACCGCTTTAAAAGTCACGGTTTCCAGTACCTGCATACCGTTTCGCCAGTCATGGTTTTCAGAATCCAAAACTGTGTATACTCTACCAGTCACGGGAATTGCCATGCATAATTTTATACCTTATCACCAACCACACGGTCTTCAGAATCCAAACCGTGCAATAATGCACCAGTAACGCATTTCAATACCCACAACTGAATATCGCTTCAAAAGCCACTGTTTTCAGCATCCAAAGTTACAAGTTACGTCTAGGCCCTAATGATGAAGACGGAGTCGGTCTCTGAAACGCTGGCTGATTTAAACCTGACGCGGCTGTTAGGCCTAGGAGATTTCATTGCAGAGTGATACGCCTTTTCATTATACATAATACTGCCTGACCATCAACATTACTTCGCGCAACCTCAGCTGTGGGATGCGCATACCTAGGGCAGGTGTTCATACCGCATTCTCTAAGTAGCAAATACTATAAAGCACCGTTGGTAAACCTTTCTGCTGCATACCAGTTTTGCCCCAAAAGTTACTGGGACACAAGAAGTGGTGGCAGCAGTCCCCGTTGCTCCAGCACCACATGCTGTTGCACATATGCTGTTACAAAGATAATCATTTCTTAGGCTATGTGCACCTATTACAATTCGCGTGAGAGAAGGAGTCTTACATTTGATTCCATACCCATTACTGTCCAAAATAAATGACAAAACGATGCACAGCTGTGCTTTCTTGTGGCTGTTTTTCACCGAATAAACATATTTATAAATCCTCTGGGTGGATACGTAACTTAACAGCAGACACGTATCTTACACAAACTAACCGTGAGCTTGGTAGACAAGTGGCACTAGATGTTAGCGCACAGAAAACTCACCTGTGCCACTCGGTATCTCAGTCGTTATAAACGGCTTGGCATTCCCACTATAAAGTGAAGGAAGACGTAAATACTTGAGAGCACTTATGGTACCTCCGCCTATAGCAATCACCTTCACCACGTGTGAAATTCGACTGTGCATTCCTTCTCTGCCCTTATGCAATGTCTTCATACAATAAGCATGCTCTTTTCTAAGAAGCGTGTCTTACTTCGAACCTTGAAATTTACAGGAGTACTTGAGGTTATGCCTCTCTACACTCCTTGCAGCTACCGGCACTAGCCAATTAATGAAAGTGTCCTCTCCCCTATCCCAGTTAGCGTGAGACTGCAGTACTGTTCCAAAAAATGCAGTGATTTGTTCTACAGCAACTGTATGGCCTACTGAACCTCTTCTGGTTGCGGCACGTCAAAGGTAAGCCGCCTATGATTATATGCCTACACCGAAACATATGATACAACAAACATGTACTTCTACAGACAGATCGTAGGAATGTTAAGTACATACCTTCCACCGACGATGAAGCTAATTTCACTCCGAGTGAGGCAATATGTTAATTCAATGGGATTTGAGAAACCGGTAATGGCTTGTTTCATGGTACTGTGTCAAAAGCAACTAAGGGGACTGAGGAAAACTACGTTCAACGTCAGTCAGAATAAATGGTGCCGCGGGCGAGATCCGAACCGGGCACCTCCCAGATACAAGTCATGGTGTAAACCGAAATGATCGGTGAAAAATCCTTTAAAAAAAAAGATATGCCACAACTTGGTCGTTAACTGATATGATGCGAATTCCTCTTGGAGAAGACACCACAGCAACCTAAGCTCCATATACAAAACTTCATGTCCTTTGAAGCCGTTTCACGTACCACCTGCTTTAAAACGTCTTAAAGACAGAGTTTTATACTCCGCGTGTATTTGTGTTTTCAGTACCATGCACACAATAGTCCCTATTTAATTGAAAAAAAACTATTAACCAGCTGGCTTTTGTAATCGAGACGAGATGTTTTTCTGTGATGCGGAAGCGGAGTTTTTAAATAATGTTTAAACAATTTCAGAATTCACAAATACACCGTTGGCAAAATAGACCTTTTTTTTCTTCTAGCTTCAAAACTATGACGTGAGTATGGTTCATATGTGTAGTGGCGGTGCACACATCATGGGCGGAACCAATAGATTTTCCGAAGCTGAATAATTTTCTCCGGGCGTCTCCCATACGTACAGTATTTTTCCACTTATGCTCACCTGATACGAGGGCCCCTGGTGACATTCTAGAGTAACGTGATTTCATTGGCTTCGTGAATGCCAGGGTTGTTTCAGTGACGGAAACGCCGGACCTTGAAACGGGGCACTGTCTGTCTCTGCCATGCGCACGCGCGTGAAAACAGGCCTCCTGGGCCCAGCCAGACACAGTAGAAATAAACAGCAGTGCACTAACCCGTCCAGTGCGCTGCACCTACGCTTGGTCAGTAATGGGTGTCATGCGCAGCGCTGAAAACTACATAACACGATTTCGTTAGCTCCACGGAGCAGTACTCAATAAGAATACTCGTTCAGGCGGTCAATAAAATCATTGCCCTGTATAGAACTATAAGTTTCATAAATATATTATGGTCGTGTGAGATGTGCCGCTGTGTAGTTTAGTTCGTAATTTGAATACAGGCGTGAAAGATCTCACTCGCAGGTTCACTGCCGTGTTCACCACAGTCCATCAACTGATTCCTGCACCCCAATTCCTACCACTTTGACGCCCGAATTTCACCTAAATAATATCTAAAAATCCAGCTGTCACCTCATACAAAACAGCCAGGCCAGGAGATGAAATCTGTATAGGGATATAATTTTATTATGCATAAGGCACGTATACGAACACACTGTGAAAAAAAATGCACGGATTTTCACCGCAAAACAGGCGGCACACACAGCAACTACTTGGCTACAAAACGGTTACATGATCCACCATAAGTTGTCCTCCCAAATACGCCTGGACCCCTTCAAGTTGTCAGACTGATTTTCTATGCATCTTTCTAACACGCACACTTCACCCTCCCGGATGGTATTGCCCTAAGATACACAGTGCAGCGCCTCACGATGTAATTTTCTCAAACCTGTCACTTGTTCCCTTTTACATACGAACATTCTCAGCCTCTCTCGCTGACAGACCAAGTTTCATATTCCAGATAACAGGAAAAATCATATTTATAATAGTATGTTCATCTTCAAGTTTTCCGACAGGACAAATACGCCTGGAGCCCTTCAAGTTGTCAGACTGATTTTCTATGCATCTTTCTAACATGCACACTTCACTCTCCCGGATGGTACGGCCCTAAGATACATGGTGCAGCGCCTCACTATGTAATTTTCTCAAACCTGTCACTTGTTCCCTTTTAAACACGGACATTCTCAGCCTCTCTCGGTGTCAGACCAAGTTTCATATTCCAGATAACAGGAAAAATCATCTTCAAGTTTTCCGACAGGACAAATACCCTGAAACGAACGGCAGTAAGCATTCACAACATATGTGCTGTTAACTTGCTCGTAAAAGTAATTTTGATACGTTACTGTGATATCCAAATATCTGAACTGAGTCAAATGTTTCGAAGCGTTTGTCATCTTTATGTCACGATGTTATCCGGCATCCTGATGATACAGGGTTACTTAGTTTTCACTGCGCTGGTTTCCGGACAAACCTCCTTAACGACACCTAACTTCTGACTTTCCTTAATGCCGTCCACGAAATTAATATCATCAATGCACGCAGAAGCTTTTACGATCCATTTAACTCCCTGCCTTAGATAGCACATGAATGAGACAGACCTCATAAAACATACTGGTAACTATGAATGTAACGAATTAAGTCGGGGGTCGCCAAACCCGCGACTTCCTGCTATTTGTCCACGGCGCCATTTGAAGACGTCTTTACGTATCTTTAATAATACAGATTCCTCTTCCCATAATTTTACAATAATGTCACGGCTCTAGGTCATACTTCAACAGCTGGACAACCTACCGATGATTTGACAGCCACCACTACCCTTGATCCGCAACAGAGAAAGTGCACGTGTTCGTCACATGTTTGTCGTTACATATCAAACACGAAAATAAGTTTGCTAGGTAAAAGTTTTGGAGCGTCTAATAAACCCAATGACGAAGTCAAAACATTTCTTGAAACCAAGAACGAGATTGGTGATTCCCTGACCTACTGTTCATGGTTCTTGCTGGTGGCACCCAAAAAAATAATTATTTTTAACCATGAGGTTCAATGCAGTAATATAAAAATTATGGCTATAATTAATGTAATAAATGAGTTTAAACTAATTATTACTTTGTAATTAGCACTTGGATAAAAAAAACCTGACGCCTATTTAATACGACAAAAATTATGAAGGCAAGAAATTCTGATACCAGGCTGTAAAGTGAACATTTGAGCACTGTATTTAAAGACTTGCACAGCTTCATAAATTCGAGCCTTTTATGCTTTATTCCATTCAATACTTGTCACAACTATCAACTCTATTCATGGTGCAAAGCTGAAGGGTTGGAACTAGACATTTTAGAATTGCCAAACAACTAAAACGTAAAGGCTCATAACATAGTTTTTTTTTAAAATCAGTAGACCACACAGTTCCCATTGATTACAAGTTCTACAATCAAGGCTAAATCAAACTCTGAATCAACCCCTCTGAGTGAATCTTCCTCGATAATGAACAATGAAACAACAAAGTACACTTCTTGCCTTTCTTACGCTAACCCCAGTGAACCTCTAAGAGCTGCACTATCAAATTACCATCCTCGCTTTGAAACAGCTATAACTGAAATGAGGCGCATTCCCTTGCATTAACAATAATAATTTCATTGTTTATATCCTGTTCTCTGACTATTCACTGCTTAATACTACATTACTTTTTGTATGTCATCGCTGCACTATAAAAATATTTATTGTATATTGGGATTTTATTATTTATTTTTCACTATTAGCATTAAACTGTTTTTCGCATATCACTTGTTCAATAAATAGTTTAATGTATGATGGGATATTATTACATATCTTTCATGAAATACAAATTATTATGTACCTACCTACATGCGCCCGCGAAGAAGTTCTGAAATTTCATAGAGCACTTAGTACTGTAAAGTTTTGGCGACCCCAGGAACAAGTATTCCAAAAAAGCGAATTAGACACACTCCTGCGGCCGAGGTTTGGGCAGGAACTAAAGCCCCTCACAATAAAAGAAAATTAAATGGAACTGGCTAATAAAATATTGGGCCCACCCTAAAAAAAAAGTTATAAATAAAACAGAACCCAACGGAATCTGTAACGAACTACTGTTTATGCAATGGGATGTTTCACACGTAAATTATTCGCAATTTGAGATTCGTACAAACTGTGTGAAGCCTGAAAATTCTAAAAATTCAATTCTCATCACAGAGAGAACACACTTCTTTCCATTACGGAAATGATAGTTATTTATCGTGAGACACGTACGAAATCCACTAACATGCTCGTTTGCAATATGCAAATTTTCATTTTAATGTTAAAGCAGGGGACACACACACGAACCACAGTGTTCTATGAGGGACACAACTGAAATTCACTTCATACTTAATTTTATACATCCATACGGAAATCTAGTGAATCTGATTTGGAGATGGACAGACAACTTATATTTAACATATTTTTAGGACTGCTTGTGTTCAAGGTCGAGCACTCAACGCATACATGAGGCTGGCTGCGAGTGCAATCATGTTTGCATGACAATGAACCATGCATGGCTGGCAACACAGACAGCTAGTCTGACGTTTTGTGGTTTACTTTACAACGTTGTCACTATTTCAATTGGGAATGCAAGATGGCCGGCAAATGATTTGGAAGGAAGCGGTTGTTCCCAATCAAGGCATCCCAGCATTTACCCTTAATGTCCGAAGGAAACTATGAAAAACCAGTCAAGAAAACCAACATCTCGTCCAAGGTCAGAACCGAAAACCCCAGAAATGGCTTGAACGATACCGCTAAGGCAACCTGCTCGAAACACCTAGTCTTGACAGCAGCAGGAACTACCTTTCACAAAAGTGTAGTATTGTGAACCTGCTTCGGAGATCGACACCAGGATTTCTGTAACGACTGAGATCCCAAGCAAAAACGTCCCGCGCCGATGAATTGAATATCTGACCCAAGAAAAGAACTGGTGTTTATGTATTATTTACATTGCATAAATCCATGACATTTCCGCTATTTTCAGACCTAACGGGTGACAGTTATAAATTACAAAGGGCATTTTTACAACAACTTCAGTTCTAACAGATGGGTTCGTTTTGCAACCAACGTCAGCGGCGCTATGCAACACTTTATCAATATGTCTCTACTGTACAGATAAGAATCGCACACGGGGAATTATCCTCCCCGTCACAGTGGATCTGAATCTTACACTAACACCAAGGGCATAACAAGTTCACCGCAGAACCTCGTTCTCAGGCATTAACGCAGAAAGTGGACATACTGAACAAGACGGCTGAAGCCGGAACGATTATGATTCGTATTCCGGGGGTAACTTGTTAAAGCCTGGGAAGGGGCACCGGCTTTACCACAGGTTTTCATGGTTTTCCTCCTTCCCTCCAGGCAAGTGTCAGGAGATTTTCTAAAATTAGGCCACGGCTGCCCCCATGTGAAGCCTTTCAAATTCGTTCATTCACTACTTCCATTAACAGTAATCAATACAAGAATCTGTGATAATAGCGGCGACACTACATAAGCACCGACTGCACAAGAAACCTACTTACTATCTACACGTAAGGTCCCTAACTAAAAGAATGAAGCTGCGATAGCCAGTCATGGTTCATTCATTCATTATTCTGTCTGACGACAGGTCCAAAGCCTCCTCCAAAACGATGCCTCCACATAGTGCGATCCAGAGGCTCCTCCTTCAAATGAGAATATCCTCTCCTGTCCTTAAGGTCATCCAGTAGCTTCTTACGTCTTCTTCCTCGTCTTCTTGCCACTTCCATCTCC
>JGI20166J26741_11578584_pt1 | contig 11881 bp, 10 predicted proteins | sample TergutCu122P5_FD_26741 | JGI IMG/M metagenome (IMG submission 26741) | reverse complement strand
TAAGCACGCCGCCAGCGTTCGTCCTGAGCCAGGATCAAACTCTCCATCTATATCTTCGTAAAAAGTTTATCTCATGAAAAGTTTAATCGTTAACTCGTTTTTTACTGCTTTTTACTCTTGACGAGGTCTTACTTTGTTTGCGTCTCTCTTTACTCTGTTTAGTTTTCAAAGACCAGTTCTTGCTGTCGCCTCGTTTCCAGCGACGCTTTTTATTCTACCATGGCTATTTGGCGCTGTCAAGTGCATTTTTTTGCCTTCTTTGACAGCCACCAAGCCGGAACACAGCAACTTTGTTAATATAGCATAAACCAATAACCTTGTCAACAAAAAGGCAAGCCTGCAGTTACTGTTCGGCATTGTCGGCATTGAGCCGGCCCGTAAAGCTATTAACCGTGCGCTCATACTCTTCGAGAAATCGTTTTCGGTTAATAGCTTTACGGGCCGGGGCTTGGAGTACCAACGAACATTGCATAGTCTCGAACCTCGAACCTCCAACTTCGAACATCGAGTAAACCGTGCGCTCATGCTCGCTGAGAAATCGCTTACGGTTAACGGTTTTGTGTACCGTATTCACTTTGAGGATCAACAAACACTGCACAGTAACGGAAAGGGCTGTGGCGAAACTGAAAAAAATCAGCGCGCCACAACCCATCTTACTCTTTAATCCTACTCACCGTTCTCGCCGTTTTCATCGCCGCTGATCACCCTGGCCACCGCCACCACATGATCGCCCTCGCCCATCTTCATCAGCATCACGCCTTGGGTAGCCCGGCCAATCAGAGAAATTTCGCCGGCTTTCAGCCTGATCATAATTCCTTCGGCGCTGATCATCAAGACTTCCTCATCCGGCCTGATAACCTGCAGGGACACCACATTGCCGTTGCGCGGCGTACATTTAATGTTGGTCACGCCAAGGCCGCCCCGGGACTGCATCCTGTAATTGTTCAACCGGGAGCGCTTGCCGTAACCGTTGGCGGTAACCACCAGCAAATCACTGTCTTCCCTGGCGCTGTCCATCGAAACAACCTTGTCCTCCTGACGCAGGCTGATTCCCCTAACCCCGCGGGTAGCCCGGCCGGTCACTCTAACGTCATCTTCGGTGAATCTGATGGCCATGCCATTTTTGGTACCGATAATAATATCACCGGTGCCGTCGGTAAGCAGCACATTCACCAAAGAGTCCTTTTCATCCAGGTTAAGAGCAATAATGCCGTCGCGCCGGGACGAGTCGTAATCACTTAAAGGAGTTCTTTTCACCACGCCGTTTTTAGTACCCATCATCAAATAAAAATCAGGCACATATTGACGGATCGGAATCACCGTGGTGATATACTCCTCCTTATCGATATAAAGCAAATTAACAATCGCCGTACCCCTGGCCTGCCGGCCGGACTCAGGTATTTCATGGCCCTTAAGCCTCAGCACCCGGCCCCGGTTGGTAAAGAACAGGAAGTAGTGGTGGGTGGTGGCGATAAACAAATGGCGGAGGAAATCGTCTTCCTTGGTGCCCATGGCGTTAATGCCCCGGCCGCCCCGTTTCTGACTGCGGTAGGTGTCCACCGGCATCCGCTTAATATAGCCCTGGTTGGTCATGGTGACCACGATATCCTCTTCCGGAATCAAATCTTCGTCAACAAAATCGCTGATTTCGTTGGAGATGGCCGTCCTTCTGGGGTCGGCGAACTTCTGTTTAATCTCCAGTATCTCCTGGCGGATAATCCCCAGCACCATTTTTTCATCGGCCAGTACGGAACGCAGATATTCGATCTTCTTAATTAACTCCTTATATTCGGCCTCCAGTTTGTCGCGTTCCAGACCGGTCAAACGGCGCAGCCGCATATCCAAAATAGCCTGAGCCTGGATATCGGTCAGGCTAAACCGATCTATCAAACCCTCCCGGGCTTGCTGATCGTTTTTCGAACCGCGGATAATTTTGATCACCTCGTCCAGGTTAGCCAGGGCAATGCGCAAACCCTCGACGATATGGGCTCTTTCCTCCGCTTTGTTCAAATCGTATTGGGTGCGCCTGGTAATGATCTCTTTTTGGTGCCCCAGGTAATACCAGAGCACTTCCCTGAGATTTAACACTGTCGGTTGGTTATCCACCAGCGCCAGCATAATCACCCCGAAGGACTCCTGCATTTGAGTGTGTTTGTAGAGTTGGTTTAGCACTACCTTGGGCACGGCGTCCCGGCGCAATTCAATCACTACGCGCATCCCATGGCGGTCCGATTCGTCGCGCAAATCGGAGATGCCTTCAATCTTTTTCTCCTTCACCAGCTCGGCGATTTTTTCCACCAGCCGGGCCTTGTTCACCTGGTAAGGCAATTCCGATACAATAATGGCGTTTTTGCCGCCGTCCATTACTTCGACTTCAGCTTTAGCCTGCACTTTTATGGAGCCCCGGCCGGTCCGGTAAGCGGCGTGAATCCCCTCCCGGCCCATAATAATAGCGGCGGTGGGAAAATCCGGCCCCTTGATTACCGACATCAGCTCTTCAATGTCTGTTTCGGGATTATCAATCAGCAGCACCACGCCGTCGATTACCTCACCCAGGTTATGGGGCGGAATATTAGTAGCCATACCCACCGCAATGCCGGCCGAGCCGTTCACCAACAGGTTGGGGATCCGGGACGGCAGAATCACCGGCTCCTTACCGCTTTCGTCGTAGTTGGGAATAAAGTCCACGGTCTCTTTTTCAATATCGGCCAGCATCTCCACGGCAATTTTAGCCAGCCTGGCTTCCGTATAACGCATCGCCGCGGGGGCGTCTCCGTCCACCGAACCGAAGTTGCCGTGGCCGTCCACCAGCGGATAGCGGCTGGCAAAATTCTGGGCCAGCCGGACCAGGGTATCGTAAATAGCCGAATCCCCGTGGGGATGGTACTTAGCCATTACTTCACCCACAATATAAGCCGATTTACGGTGCGGCTTATCCGGGCTCACCCCCAGGGTATGCATGGCGTAAAGAATCCGCCGGTGCACCGGTTTTAAACCGTCCCTTACATCCGGTAAAGCCCGGCCTACAATGACGCTCATGGCGTAATCCAGGTAGGAGTTTTTCATTTCATCGTTAATATTGATCGGTACAATTTTCCCGGTCAGGGCAGACAATAACTTTCACCTCAAAATTTAATTTGCGCCGTCTACAACGCTTTAAACGTCCAGGTTTCTGACCAAACTGGCGTTTTCCTGGATGAATTCGCGGCGCGGCTCCACTTTATCGCCCATGAGCATGGAAAATATCTGATCCGCTTCCAAGGCGTCCTCCAGTTTTACTTGCAGCACCGTCCGGGTGTCAAAGTTCATCGTGGTGTCCCACAATTGATCCGCATTCATTTCGCCCAGACCCTTATATCGCTGCAGCGATATACCCTCCCGGCCAATCCGGCTCAATAACTGCTCCAGTTCCCGGTCTGTAAAAACATAATTATCGGTTTTATTTTTGCGCACCTTGTATAAAGGAGGCTGAGCAATATATACATAGCCGCTTTTGACCAGTTCTTTCATATGGCGGTAAAAAAACGTCAGCAGCAAGGTGCGGATATGGGCGCCGTCCACATCGGCGTCCGTCATAATAATTACTTTGTGGTAGCGGGCCTTTTCCAAATTAAAATCTTCGCCGATACCGGTGCCCAAAGCCGTAATCATGGCCTTAATTTCTTCGTTACCCAGAATTTTATCCAGGCGGGCCTTTTCCACATTCAATATTTTACCCCGTAAGGGCAAAATGGCCTGATAACGCCTGTCCCGGCCCTGTTTGGCCGAACCGCCGGCGGAATCTCCCTCCACCAGAAAAAGCTCGCTGAGCGCCGGATCGCGTTCCGAACAATCGGCTAATTTACCCGGCAAAGTAGAATTCTCCAGCACATTTTTGCGCCTGGTCAACTCCCTGGCCTTGCGGGCGGCTTCCCTGGCCCGGGAAGCGTTAAGGGATTTTTCCAGGATCCGGCGCGCTACGGCCGGGTTTTCCTCACAAAAAGTGCTTAGTTTTTCAGACAACACCGCGTCCACCACGCCGCGCACTTCACTGTTGCCCAGTTTGGCTTTGGTTTGTCCTTCAAACTGCGGCTCCGGCACTTTAATGCTGATTACCGCGGTTAAGCCTTCCCGAATATCCTCGCCCATCAAGCCGGCGGCCCCGTTTTTCAAAATATTATACTTGCGGCCGTAATCGTTAATCACTCTGGTTAAAGCGGCTTTAAAACCGGTTTCGTGGGTTCCCCCATCCACGGTATGAATATTATTAACGTAGGAAAATAAATTTTCCACGTAGCTATCGGTATATTGCATGGCTATTTCGACCATGATCTGGTCTTTGAGATCTTCAAAATAAATGGGTTTACTATGCAACGGATTCTTATTGCGGTTAATGTGCTGCACAAAATCTTTAATCCCGCCGTTATGCAGGTATTCCTGATGAAAATCCGTTCTTTCGTCATGGTAAACAATTTTGACGCCTCTGGTTAAAAAAGACTGCTCCCGGATGCGCTGGATCAGCGTTTCCTGAACAAATTCCAGCGGTTCCTCAAAAATTTCATAATCCGGTTTAAACGTTATTTTAGTGCCCGTAGTCTTTGACTTGCCGATTTTTTGCAGTTCGGTGACCGGCACGCCCCGCTCATAACGCTGCTGATAGATAAAACCGTTCCATCGCACTTCCACCGTCAGCCATTCGGAAAGAGCGTTCACCACCGACACGCCTACCCCGTGTAAACCGCCGCTAACCTTATAACCGCCGCCGCCAAATTTACCGCCGGCATGCAAAACAGTCAGCACTACCTGTACTGCGGGCAGCCCTTTCTGGGGCATAATTTCCACCGGAATCCCCCGGCCGTTATCCGTCACCGTCACGGAATTGTCCGGATGGACGGTGACCTCAATTTTATCGCAATAACCGGCTAAAGCTTCGTCGATACTATTGTCGACAACCTCAAAAACCAGGTGGTGCAAACCTCTGGCGCTGGTGCTGCCAATATACATGCCCGGTCTGCGCCGGACCGCTTCCAAACCCTCGAGAACCTGGATTTCATCGGCGCCGTATTTTACTTCGTTTTCTAACAACAAAGCTCCCCCGTTTCGTAACTGCTTACAGCGAAAGTGCGAAAAGTTTTAGTAATCGTCTAAAGCCCGTTTTTTCAAAGTAGTACACGAAATGGATGAATAATATATTTTATTGCTGGTAATCACATAGGTTTTTTTCTTGTCCGCGCCGGCGGATTGCACAACAAAACCTTCTTCCGCGGCGGTTTGTAAAAGTTCGGCGGTAATGGCGGAAGAGCCGGTGCGAATATCTAAAATAGCCACCACGTCTTTTTTCGGCACAATCATATTCCCGCCTAAATGTAAGAACATGTCTATTCCTCCTCTAGCCCAAAACCATTGGCTAAATATATTCTGCCCTGTTGGCCGTTAAATTTTCCTCTGCCGGTAGTAGAAGTGAGAAAAGTTTGTATTTCTCCGCTTAACATCCGCACCAGGTAATCCTGCCTGGCACCGTCTAACTCCATAAAAACATCATCCAGCAGTAAAATAGGCTTTTCCCTTGTCTCATGTTCAAAAAACTTCATTTGCGCGGTTTTTAAGGCTAAAACCACCGATCTGATTTGACCCTGCGAGCCAAACTGCCTGATCTCCCGGCCGTTTAGATAAAAAACCACATCATCCCGGTGCGGGCCAATCACCGTTTGTTTTTTATATAATTCTTCTTTTTCTCTGGCTTTTCCTTCAGCGGCAAAATCTTTCATAATCTGCTCCGGTTCGGCAACGCCGGACATCTTTACTGTCGCCAAATATCTCATGCCCAGTTCTTCGGCGGCGCCGGAAATTTCCGCGTAACTTTCCTTAGCCAGAGGAAAAAATTTTTTTAACAGTTTAACCCTCATTACCAGCAACTGCGCTCCGTACAGGTAAAGTTGCTCGGTCCAGACAGCCAGTTCTGCTCTGTCTTTTTCTCCGCCGGTGCGCAGTAAATTATTCCGGTGCGCCAATATCCGCCGATACTTATGTAAGGTGTGCCGATAGCCAGGTTCAAGCACTCCCAGGTCGTTGTCAATAAAATCGCGTCTTAAGCCGGGCGCGCCTTTAATCATCTGCAAGTCGTCTGGTTTAAAAAGAACAATGCCGAAGCAACCCGGCATTTCACGCCGTCCGTAATCGGCGCCGTTCACGGCTATTTTTTTCTTTCCCGCCGTATTTACGGCCGCCTTAACTTCCGCCGTACCGTCAGTAAGATTAAAAATAGCCTGAACTAAGGTTTGATTGGTATCCCATTTGATTAGATCACGATCAAACCCGCGAAATGTCCGGCCTAAGGCGGCAAAATAAATAGCTTCCAAAAAATTAGTTTTGCCCCGGGCATTGGCGCCGATAATTAAGTTTAATTCCCGGTGCGGATTGACGCGCAGTTTGGCATAGTTACGAAAATTAATTAAACTGATTTCTTGTAAATACAAACACGAGCCCTCCTGCCGGATTAATACACGGAAAGAGCCCTCCTTTTTTTAAAATCAGGTGATGGACGGCACCAGGATGGAAAAATAATTTTCTCCATCCACCGGTTTAAACACCGCCGGGTTTTTAAAACCGCTTAATTTAATAATTATTTCCTCGGTATCAGCCGCTTTTAGCAAATCAATAAAAAACCTGATATTAAAACCGACGTCCAGAGACTCACCGGAAAAATCAACCTCAATTTCTTCCCTAATCCGGCCGGCCTCGGAATTAAAATAAACCAATAAGGCGCCGGGCTGAAACTTAATATTAAACACATGCCGTTTGGCGCTTACCAGTGATAAGGCCCTTTCCGACGCATCAATCAAAGCACTTACCGAAGCTCTTACTTCGCAAAGAAACTGGTTGGGAACGACAATGCGGTAATCCGGATAAGTACCGGCAATTAACCGGGACATTAAGCAAATGTTATTAATTTCAAAAAAAATCTTACTGTCGGTCACATAAATATTAAACTCATCATCCACCGGCTCAAGAATTCGGTATAGCTCGTTTAAAGCTTTTCCAGGCACGATTACGTTTATAAGCTCGCCGGCAGGCTGAATCAGCTTTTCTTCGCAGACAGCCAGTTTTCTTGTATCGGTGGCCACCATAAACAATACCGTTTCTTCGCTTAACTTAATATTAATGCCGTTAAACATCGGCCGGTGCTCATCATAAGCGACGGCGAACAAAACTTTTTTCAGCATGGCTTTGAAAATATTTTGACTCACTTTTAAAGCCGGTTGTTCGGGCAAATCCGGAAATTTAGGAAATTCTTCCGTCGGATAACCATGTAAAGTCATTTCCGAGTTATGATAGCCAAAGGAAGTATTATTGGTGGAGATATCCGTGATTACGTCAATGCTGATATCAGGCAGACGGGTCAGCATACCGGTGATGTATTTACCCGGGATGGCGGCGGAGCCTTCGATAATTGTTTCCGCCGGCATGGAACCGCGCACGGCCCACTCCAGGTCGGTGGCGGTTAAAATCACCTGATTATCCCGGGCTTCGAAAAGCAAACAGGACAGCACCGGCATGGGATTATGCGCGGAGACAGCTCTGAGACAGATTTGCGTCAGGGCGTTTAATTCGTTTTTGGCGGCTGTAAAATGCATCTTCGTTCCTCCGTGCTGATTAACAATATTTTTATATTATATTAAAGAAGTTACAACAGTAGGGGCTGTGGATATGTGGATAAGCTGTCTCCGGACCTGCCAGAACTACCCGAACTGTTTTATAAAGCTGTGCTTAATTTGTTCGCTCAGAATTGGTCACTGTTAATAATTATTTAATGCCGAACAGTAACTGTTATTCCTGCTGCAAGTCTTCCTTTATTTTGGCTATAGCCTGCGCAAGAGCGGGATCAGTTTTAACGATCAGACCGATTTTCTCCTGAGCGTGCAACACGGTGGTGTGGTCGCGATCCCCAAAAAAGCGGCCGACATCCGGCAAAGAGTAGTCCATTAATTCCCGGCACAGGTACATAGCCACCTGGCGGGGAAAAGAAACAGAACGGTTCCTTTTTTTAGATTTCATATCTTCGGTTTTAATGCCGAAATACTCGGCTACTTTTGATTGCAGCAAAGGAACAGTTATGACCGCCGGTTTTTTGGCCGGTAAGATATCTTTCAGCAGTTTGGCGGCGGTGTGCTTGTCCATTTCATCGTTATTAAACGAATTGTGCGCCGATACTTTTATTAAAGCGCCTTCCATCTCCCGGATGTTGGAATTAAACCGGTCGGCGATAAAATTAATTACTTCATTGGAAACATGTAAATGCTCTACCTGGGCCTTTTTTTGCAGAATGGCAATCCTGGTTTCGTAATCAGGCGCTTGAATATCAGTAAGTAATCCCCATTCGAAACGGGAGCGCAGCCGGTCTTCCAAAGTGGGTATCTCTTTGGGCGGGCGATCGCTGGAAATAATAATTTGCTTGTTGGCTTCATACAGGGTGTTGAAAGTGTGGAAAAACTCTTCCTGGGTTCTTTCTTTACCGGCTATGAACTGAATATCGTCAATTAACAGGATATCAACACTGCGGTAATTATTCTTAAAATCCACCGTCGTTTGCTCCCGAATGGCGGCGATTAAATCGTTGGCGAATTTTTCCGAAGTAACATAAGCCACATAACTGTTGATAAGTTTTTTTCTAATCACATGCCCGATGGCATGCATCAGGTGGGTTTTGCCCAATCCCACGCCGCCGTAGATAAACAGCGGGTTATATGATTTAGCCGGTGATTCGGCTACCGCCAGACAGGCGGCGTGGGCAAACCGGTTGCTGTTGCCCACCACAAAATTATCAAAGGTAAACCTTGGATTTAAGGTGCTGTTGCTTAGCTCGTCGTCGCGCAAAGCCGGTTCTTTCTGATGATTTGGTTGTTGATATTCATCGTGCAAAATAAACTGTACGCTCATTTTACTGTTGATTATCTGGCTGATGATGTCCTTAAATAAGGGCGCGTAGCTGCTGTTTAACCAATCTTTTGAAAAGTGATCAGGCACCACAATATAAAAAACATTGTTTTTGATGCCTGCCGGTTGCATGGGTACAATCCAGGTTTCGTATGATTGATGGCTAAGTATGCCTTGTAGCTGCTCGACTGCTTTATTCCATATGGCTATGATTTTGGCAGTAGTCAATGATAAATCCTCCTAAATTAACTAAATATTTAAAAAATTTATTTCCAATCAGAAAGATTATTTATGTACAATTCATTTACAGCCTGTGTATAAACATCTGCCATAGTGCTAAGCTAAATCATATCAAAATTTAATCATATGTTCAATACGGTTCCATAGGCTTAAACCGGCAGTAACGAATGAACAGTAACAAAAACCTTGACTAACGTGGGAATAGCGGCAAAGAATACTTGACTGGGGTAAAACCGATAATATATAATAAACGAGTACGTCCGGTTTTTCCAAATATTATCTAATAATGTCATGGATACAGCTATAGGGGGTGTTTACGTGAAAAATACTTTTCAGCCCAAAAAGAGCAGAAGAAAAAAGATACATGGTTTTTTAAAGAGAATGTCAACTAAATCGGGGCGCAATGTTATTAAGAGCAGAAGAAATAAAGGGAGAAAGAGATTAAGTGCATAAGGCCGCTTCCTAAAAGTGGCCTTTTGTTAATTGTATTTTTCGGTATGAAAAAACAATATTTGCTTCAAAAAAACAAAGAATATAGAAAAATCTATCAGCAAGGATTTTCCCTGGCCAATCGCTTTGTGGTTGTTTTTTGTTTGCCTAACAACTTTACTTACCGACGCTTTGGTTTTTCCATTGGTAAGAAAATTGGTAAGGCGGTGCAAAGAAACAAGGTCAAGAGGCGTTTAAAAGCAGTTTGCCGGGAAAACAAACAATGGTTCAAAGACGGTTATGACTATATTCTCATTGCCCGTAAAGGCATTAATAACCAGCCTTTTTTGAAAGTACAGGAGAGCGTGGAAAATCTAACGTACAGAATAAATAAAAAATTGACAAGGGAAATTAACGGATGAAAACACTATTGATTAGAATCATTCAATTCTATCAAGTTTTTTTATCCCCACTAAAGGGACCCAGCTGCAGATTTTATCCCACTTGTTCCGAGTATGCGATTCAAGCGTTAAACAAGTACGGACCAGGCAAAGGGATTATCAAAACGCTGCTTCGCATTATAAAATGTCATCCCTTTCATCCCGGAGGATATGATCCGGTTTAAACGGGTGGCAAATCTGGCAACTGTTCACGCGTCACTGTTGAGCACCGAGCCGGCACGCAATACTATTAATCGTGCGCTCATGTTCTTTCGAGAAATCGCTTCCGGTTAATAGTTTTGCTTGCCGGGGCTTTATGGATCAACGAACACTGAACAGTAAGGCAAATTGTTTTTGAGGCTCCGGTATTTTTTTATTTTAGTTCGGGGCAGGAAGGAGAGGATGGTTTGGTCCAATTATGGGGCGCTTTGGTAGGCTTTATGACCGGCCTGATCAACTGGTTTTATCACTTGACGGTAGCTGCCGGCATACCGAGCTACGGTATTGCTATTATCCTATTAACCGTATTAATTAAGCTTATTTTAGCGCCGCTGACTCATAAGCAAATGATTTCCATGCGCAAAATGACTCAGCTGCAGCCTAAAATTAAAGAAGTCCAGGACAGATATAAGGGAAAGGATCCCAAAAAAGCCCAGGAAAAAGTCATGGAGCTTTACAAGGAGAATAACGTCAATCCAATGCTCGGCTGTTTGCCTCTCATAGTGCAGATGCCGATTTTAATGGCTTTATATAGAGCATTATATCGTTTACAGGTCGATCCAGATCATGCCAGATTTTTGTGGGTCCCTGATATAAGTCAAGTGTATCATATTTCTATTACCCAACCACAAACTTTACTGTTTCCTATTTTGGCGGGGGTGACGACATTTTTACAAAGCAAACTGACCACATCTCCGACGGATCAGACGCAACGCACGATGCTGATTATGATGCCTTTATTTATTGCATATATTTGTACCACCGTGCCGGCCGGATTAGCGTTATATTGGACGACTTTTAACCTGTTTGGTTATATTCAGCAGGCGATAGTGAATAAGCAGTTGGGACATATAAAGGAGGGTGCTCCTTCGAAGTGAACGGTGAATCTAATACAATTGAATTAACCGGCAAAACAGTGGATGAGGCGATTGAGACTGCTTTGGGGGAACTAAAGCTAAGCCGGGACGAGGTAGAGATTGAAGTACTGGAAGAACCAACCAAGGGTTTGTTCGGCATCTTAGGCGGCAAACCGGCTCGGATAAGAGTAAAAACCAAGACCACCATTAGCGGCCGGGCTAAGGAAATATTGTATAATGTAATGCAGGCCATGAAATTGACTGTGGATATTGAAACTGTTGAAAAAAACGAAATGGTGTTGATTAATATCAGCGGTCCCGATTTGGGTATTTTAATCGGGCGGCGGGGAGAAACGCTGGATGCATTACAATATTTGGTAAATTTATCCGCCAATAAGCACGCTGAAAAAAAGAAAAGAATTATTATTGATATTGAAGGTTACCGCAAACGGCGGGAAGAAACGCTGATGAAGCTGGCTTTCAAGCTGGCCTATAAAGCCAAACAAAGAGGACGCAACGTGGTGTTGGAACCGATGAATTCCATGGAAAGAAGGATCATTCATACCGCGCTGCAGAAAAGGGACGATATCTATACCTTTAGCGAAGGCGAGGAGCCTTACCGCAAAATTATTATTTCTCCCAAAAAAGGTTAACAGTAACTCGAGGTTCGAGCACTATGCAACGTTTGTTAGTACCAGTAGCCCAGGCCCGTAAAGTTATTAACCGTAAGCGATTTCTCGAAGAGTATGAGCGCACGGTTAATAACTTTACGGGCCGGCTCGA
>JGI20166J26741_11578473_pt1 | contig 11884 bp, 18 predicted proteins | sample TergutCu122P5_FD_26741 | JGI IMG/M metagenome (IMG submission 26741) | reverse complement strand
CCCGCAAAAGTTGGCACTAACTTCGCCGACCGGCGGCGGCCGCTCTGTCGGTATAGTTCGCTCGCGGACTAAGGCCACGGAGTTTAGTTTTTAGTAGTGTGTAGAGATTTTGGACAACCATACGTGTGCTAAGAATAAGGAAGAGTCATAGAGCAAAGTTAAGATAGCAGCATGGTTGTTTTTCTGAAGAAGAGGGAGGTCCTAGATTATTATGTTTAATGATATGTTTGTTTTCTGGAAATAATGAAATATAGTATAAATCAATTTTGACAGAATGGATAAAGCTATAAATTGCTGATGTTATAGAACAAAGTTGCACTTTGTTTCTGTAAGCTAATGAAATAGGGGAATAAATCAATTTTGACAGTAGGGATAAAGTTATGAATTGCTGATGTAGTGGATGTAAAGTTGCATATTTCTTGGAAAACCTGTCTGAAAAATCAGAACGTTGCAATTTTATTTGAGTGGAATTTTACATGTGTAGCCTGGAGAAGTGATGAAATTGCTGACAGAATTAACTTAGCATTTTGACTGTATAAATGTGCTGGAGGAACGTTGATACAGTATCTTTTTTGAAGACCAGTGATCGCTACTCATCTGCTCTCCAGTTTATTTTATCTGTGCTTCAAGCTTCTTCATTCTGCTAATCGGTGAGTGATCAACTTTTTTTTACTATATTCGCATGAAATTTAAAGTTTTGAAAATGACAAAGATATTAGCATGCGGAGGAGTTGTATGGGTTTGGTGGTAGGTTTGTCTGGTCTAAAGATCAGACAGGAGTTCTCATCGGCATAATCATGTAGGAGTTTCCCCCGTCTCGTGTTCAGCCATGAGTTGCAATCCACGTGTTTGGCGTTGACGTCGCCGGTCATCACGACCGGCAACCCTCCGCCAAAACAGACGGTCAGTTCCGCTACCATCAGTGGGTGGGAAGGAGAGAGGTAAGCCACAAGGATTTTACACCGGCCTGCCGGCCATTATAACTTGGATGGCAGTAGTCCCCAAGTGGGTCATGCGCGGAACGGGCACTGATTGGTGGACTATACCACGGCAGACCAGGATGGCTGTACCGCCCCGCGCTATATGTCTGTCTGCGGTGGCAGACATAATAGGCAAGCCGGAAGGCTTGATCAGGTTTAAGGAATGCGTCACTTAAGAGACAAATATCCATCCCACGCTGACTGAGAAGATACTCCTATTCAAGCTTCCTGCCGCGCACACCGTCCGCATTCTAGCAGGTGAGGCGCAGGCCTTTACACCGTTCTGTCTCTTCGGCCACGAAGAGAATCACGGTCTTCAGGACAGCCCGCGGGCGGATGCCCATTTGGGCAGGGAGTAGATGGACATGAGGAGCCCACGAGTCACCTCCACACATGTCTGGAGGGAAAGTGATCGAGGAGCTCAGAGACTCCTTGGCTAGACAAGGATTAATGAAATTTAAGAAAATGTATCTCTTTTAGTAGTTTTGGCTCTTTGTTTTACCCTTTTTCTGAGATATGACATCTCTTCTACGTTTACGAGCTGCACCTCCACGTAACACTGTCCTCTTACGTTTGCGTCTTCCTCCTCCCCGCAACTTTTTGATTATATTACGTGTCGATTCTGTCACGTTTTTCGGAATTAATCGTGGGCCCGTACCTCAGGATTGTCAGCAATGTGTGTCAGAATTTTACCGCCCGTGCGTAATACCTCACGACCTATTGCTTTGAATGTTGCTTTACCCAAATCTTTAGCCCCGCTCCAAAGTACAGGTTTACGTGACCGAAATAAACCGCCCAAAAAACTACCTATTCCATGACCGCGCTGAACAAAAGGGGGATAAAAATGAATGGGGCCAATATCTTCACGTCCGGCTGGTTGAAGGTAATACCGCACGTGAGGATCCATTATTAGAAATGTAAGATGAAGATGCAGCCCAGGTGTATTTATATACGTTGAAAATGTAGTACGACTTTTGTAGGTACATCTCTATCCTTGAACTGTACAGGCTCACCGTCCAGTTTCTTCACCTCTAATCGTGTATCCTGAAATAACCTTTTTCTAGAGGTAAATAATACATATTTTGAAAAACGTGTTCGCAGAATTTCGACGGTCGAATAAATGTTCGTAATAACCTGCCAAATTTGCTTCCCAAAAACGGGGGGAAATTAGGTCACAGTAAATTTGGATATTTTGTTTCGCCGACCACTTCAAAGGGTACAGAGATGCCGGTTGTATGTGGTAGACATGTAAATTCGCTTAACCCCACTTCCCAATTGTCAGTGGAACCCAGGTTGGGCCTAGTGAATCGTGAAAGTGGATGTGTTATCCAGATACAGATGTGATGAGGCATCACGGAATAATGTAATATAAAACTCCTTGCGATCACTATTCATATATTTGAATATTCTTCACGCTAGATGCTGTGATCCAACTGTCGAAATCCGAGCTATAACCTTTCCATATAAATAGATGTTCCTTAATGCATCGTTTCACTAATGGCTAGGATTTTATCTATCTCAAATGTTGTGTGTTTTGTGATGCGCACAGGAGTCAATTCATCTTTGTAAAATTGTCCGTCTATCACTTTCTGCTTTAAATCTTCCAATTCATAAACCGGGCGCGGCGTACTATGGATCGTCTTGATAAATCGGAATATTTCGGTTGTGTAATTCTGTTCGGCGCCTTTGGCAAATTGCGTTTTCTCTTTACTAATTCTGACATGTAGCTCCACGCGATATTTCGCTCTTTTTGTATGCACGCGGCTTTGTTTCATTTGCATTCTCTTTCATATTGCAAGTACATCAGAATCGGTGACGTTCGCTGGAGCCATGTCAGTCGAACTATGAACCGTTGCGTTATAACCCTCGACAAATCTGGGAAGTACGTCAATGTATCTGTACGTGTTTTTATAATTGCGGTACTTATTAAGTTTATCGTGCATGGTGCGATGAACCCGTTCAATTATAGAGCATTTTACATCGGGGTTCTTACAGACTTGGAACTGAAAGCCTTCACGTTTCAACATAATTTGGAAAGATGAATTAAAAAATTCTTTGCCTATATTGGTACAAACTGTAATTGGACGTCTCTGTATAGGTTCCGAATATTTTGGGTCTTTAAAGATGTACTGAAATGCTGACGTGACATCTTTGTCCGTTTTGGATTTTGGTGGGACGATGTGCAAGATTTTTTAAAAGACATTGCCGTCAAAAAATATTTATAGCCATTGTATTTACTGAGGGCCTGCACGTAAACGAGGTTACTTTAAAAACATCCATGACATTAGTGGCAGAATAATGATTTTGGGGAAAGTCTTTACGCACAGGTCTATGTAATGTGTATGCGTCTTGTTTTTCTAGCCAGGCTTTGATTTCACTCGGTTTCTTCGTCTGATTTTTAACGATAGTTTGTTAGCTGTCTTAAGTTTCTCGAACGTTGAATATGCTGACGCTTTACTCGGGTCTTAGTACAAAGTGCTGGCCATCGTTTATCAAGTAATACGTCACCCAGTATTGCCTAGTCTCGCTTCAATGTCCCCCCTGTTGCCTAGTCTGGTAGAGAATGTTAGCCTCGGGTTCGTAGCCCGTCAAGTGAGTTTTGGTTAGTTCTACAATGCATTCTTATTTGTAAGTGATCTACGTACGTTTTAATTCTGACTCGACCTCTCTCTTTTTGTTGCCGGGAAATAATTTGGAGATGACCTCTCTAAATTTTGCCCAACGTGTGGTTTTAATGACACCTGAAGGGTCGTTATTCTCCAAGTGACCAATTGTCAAATCTAAAATTCGATTATATATTCTGAGATCATATGCTGTAATTTGGGAATGGTTTACTTTTTTACGTGTCAGCAATTCAAATAAGCCTTTTGTTCCTATGTATATTTTGCCTTGAACAATAACATTACTATTGTCATCGATTTCAATTAGCGAATTACCTATTCTAAATTGATCCTCAGCATCTTTATGGATCCAAAAAACCCTATCCAGGTAGTTCTTGTTGGTTAGATACGGCGTCACGTAAGTACTAGAATCTCATCGAAATGTGTAGTGCCGAATTGTTGCACCTCTTCTGTATTTTCACCCTCACCCTCTTCCTCCTCTGTGTCACCTGTAACCTGTGACCTTTTCGGCATCTCGTACATAATTTCATGTGTCGTGGATGCTGATGATGGCAAAATAGGGACGGTTTCCACCCTTGATAATAGAGACGATTGAGGTGCCTGCGCACCAATATCATGTGTTTCCATTTAGGAACAATTTTACGAAGACGTGTATGGCCAGGTAAGCCTTTTTGTACAAAATCAGTGCCTTTCGGCTTACATCGGATTCCTGTGTTTTGTTACGTACTTTTTAACCCACGTATCTTACTGGTGTTGCGGTTTCGTCTTATTCTTCTCATTCCTTTTCATGTGTCTGGTTTTATTAATTCGTTTCTTAGGTACAGATGAAATTCGGGACATTGTTTTAGCTTTAGGAGTTAGTGGAGCAGTCTGTTGCGTGCTTTTATTCAAGTATTCGGTTGATACGAGATACATTTTTCGCTACGTGGTTTACTTATCTGCCGATTGAAATATGTCTTGCAATTTTCGGTAAAACAGCGCCTAATAGAGGCAAGAGAAATCCGCCTTTTAAAATAATAAGTTTCTTCTTTTAAGTTATCGGCACTTTCTTAACAGCGACTTGCGCAGTTATCGCTGTACTTTCGTAATTTACGTTTCTGGCAATCTGTCAACTGGACGTTGCCTTTCAGAACATTCAGCGCGCATTCGCATATACTTTTCACCAGTCCACTCTTACCGTTTGAAATATGGGCTTTACGTAACTTTGGTTTTGCTGATTTTAGCGCGTGCAGTCCATGGATTGTGTGCTATTGCGACAGTCTTGTTACACCACGGTGGAGGTTCACATAGATAACTAAGAAGTTCACCGTCAGGGTCATAAAAGAACGAATGTTTTCTTTTACCGCAACGATCGCATTCTTCGTCTATATCGGCCTGCAGCTCGCAGAGCGTTCAGAATTGCTGAAGACACCAAATTTGGAACGTGTACTGTTGCCGAATCAGATAATTTTGTGTAGTTTCAAAGCCATAAAAGACAAACAGTACATCATCACTACTAGGGAACACATTCATTAATGGTTTCATGTTACAGGTGGCCGATCTTCCTGTTCTGTTTACAGTTTGCGCAGTACGGTTTAAAACATTCGTGTATTTTGTGTCAATAGCAGACTGCCGCATGTGGCATGGTTTCAGACTGCCGCATGTGGCATGGTTTCTCTTTTGCGCACATATAGCCTTTCCTTTCAGTTTATTAGTCTTGTACTTATCAAAATATGATTGTCTCCTAAAATTTCTATTGCACGACACCCACGGGATTCGAACATTGGTGAACGCGCATGGTGGAGTGGACATGCAATAACTACAGGTCTCTTGACACCTGTAGGTTACGCCATGTACACATCCTTTGTTACAAACTTTACAGACATAACGTTTTGCCATTGCCCCTGTTAAATTTCCGATCACGTGGTAATGCCTGTTCACATCGTCAAAAAGCAAGTTGATTCTCTTTTCGGATTCAACCTGCCCGTCAAAAATTATATCATCACAATCTTATTATCCGTAAACAACAATACGATAATCTTTTAAATGTGCTTGAAATTGTGCTAACTCAGGGACACCACCACCATTCGTCAGATCGATTCTCGTCGTCTGAAGTAAATGTTCGACTACTGGGCGTATCTTATTTCCCTTAGGTATGAATCGTAATTTGGGTTATTCTTTAATTTTGCTATTGTTATAATTAGGGCGTGGGTTAAATAGTTTTGTTAAGGTCTAACATCAATGATACTAGGTTTTGAATTGCCATGACAGAAAGCTGCCTACCCATGCTCTTAACACGCCCGAAACCTACAGACATTTTGCTTGAATGCACTATCATAACCAGTGTGTCAAGAGCGTTAAATCGTGAATTGGACGAAGCCACTTTTCGAAGACACTCCAAATCACGTCTTCAGATAAATTATCCTTCCTTCTAAAACTTATTCCGATCGCCGTATCCTGAACTTTAACCCCATAGCTAACCGTAAGACCTTCCATACCAGAATCTCTACAATTTCGTAAAGCTTACTCAAACATCTGTCATGCTGGCATGGAAATGGGACATTGGGTTACCATCATCTACTGCAGGGGGTACGAGACGTACGGTTAGTTCTGTTCCATCAGCATTAAACCGTCTGTACTGTCTAGTTCTACTTCTATCGTAAATCTGGGCGGCGTGAGTTCAGATTCCTCTATCAATCTACGGGTCATACTTATTCTCTGAAAACGAACAAACACGAGACTATACCAGCTTTGTTAAAATAACTTAAACACTACATTGACATATAAAATCGCCACAAACTACGTACCAAATATCACAAGGTTCCTTCTAAAAAATGTCTTCCGAAATGCTGATTTCTGAGCCTCTATTTATTTTCACAAAACACATATGTCTATCTCTGTTTACTCATTAAATTTGTGCTGATTAATTGACCTATACGTCGACTTCACTGTCATGTGCTAATGACGTCATTTTTTATAGTTTAAGCAGCTGACTACAATCATCAACTATAAAAGGCACACCAGCTGCACCTTCATTTCCGTGACAATCTGTTGATCGTGCATATTTTCTTCTTTTTTCTTCTTCAATCAAAGGTAAACATATTTCTTTACAATTTACTTAAGCTTTTGTCTAATATTATCACCATTTAGATTCTATAGCGGACTACGTTTACGATTTGTTTCGGATGGCACTGTCACATATTTCTTGATACAACTACGTGCGATGTTATTCATATAAGCTTAATGGAAGTGGAGAAAAAATATCATATTGCCTGGGCTGAACGGGTTTACACAAGATTTACTAAGCCTTCGAGACCCTCACCTTCAATCCTGATTAGTTAAATTATTCCTAACTCGACGATACGCCTAGCTCTTTACGGATAATGATATAATTTGAATTAATGAATGGAAGGATTCACTAAATCTGATTTATAAAGGAAAATGTGTGAAAACAGTCTCACACATGTTGGCTATTGAATAGGGTCCTTTGCTTTTTACAGATGGACCTTCCCTCTAAATTTAGAACAATAACATCAGGTACCTTATCAGATATCTATGCATTAATAATAGATCATGAATACTCCTTCGTTAGAGCCGAGAGGCTACATTCAGCTGGAATGTTACATTTAAGAGATATAAGGAACTTCGACAAATCGTATTTTCTATACCGTCTTCCGAAACGTTACGTTGATGTTTTTTCTGATGGAGATACAGAAAACATCAATCTGGATAAAGTATGGTTGTATTTAATTTACAAAGGAATATGCACATTCACAAATTCTGTCATTTTAGATATTGAATAAGCATGGGAAATATGTAGTCTGATTTTAATTTCTCTAATAAAGACAAGCATTTGGGGAAATAACTTTTATTTTTTTACAATAAACCATGCTCAGTAAGTACAAAGCGTTTGACGGCACTATCAATCATCTCATCATCGAAGGACGTTTGCGAAGTTGTGCGGGGAACACTTCATGTTTCACAGAGATTTGGCCCGTGAAGTTCCCCTCATCGGATAATATACAACTTATTCTATACATTACATAAGCATCGCATATGCTGTTTTTATCAGGGACTTTTGTCTTGTTTACTACCAGTGTTCTAAATTCTTTTGATGGGGTTGCTTCATTCATAGCATTGACGGACTCCCCCAACTACATCTCATGTCAGAGAGGGTCTAGCTACTATCAGAGATTCAATGTTGACGACTTTACGTTCTTCCTAGTTGCGTGAGTCATGAACTGGAATTTTTTCATTACGTCATGATTTCTGGAGATTTTTGTATGGTAATCGCTGTTTTAGGAATCGATACATATAGTCATTGTGGCCCATTCTCTAGTGTGGATTTTGTACGCTTCGTGTGGGATAATTCTACCGGTTTATTTATAAAAAGTATGCCATGACTACTTTCGTCCATCACACCTTCCTTACCTAGGTTGCTAAGTTTCAGGTATTACACAGCAGAAGGCAATGGGTGTAAGGGTTATGGGAATTGTGACGATTGCGTTGAACATCATAAAGTTGTTCCACTTCTCCCTTGTCTACCAGACGCATGATCCTTTACTATTTGTGTACGACAGCCTCCCTCCCTTCTTGATTCCGCTAAGCACGTTCTTTTCACTTATACTCTACACAGTGACAGTTTTCAACTATAGAAAAAACTTGCCATAAGTATGTGAATGCAGCTCGTTCAAATCGGGTGCTGCGCCAAAATCTACTCCCACCCGAGTATCCAACCTTTCGTCTCTGGTTTCGTTAGCAGTTAAATTCTCCTTAAAATTCCATCGCAATTGTCCTGGTTTAGAGCCATGGGATACGGAAATGGAGCGAGTTTATGAATCTAGTGATGAAGTGATTTCGTGTCTGATTAATAACAAAGATCACTTTTGGTGTCATCATTGTGATAGAAGTCTCTTCTTCCCCAATACCTGTAGAGACCATGCAGTAGTAGAGGTAGAAGAAGAGGGAGAAGAGGAATAATAATAATAATAATAATAATAATAGGTAATGCTACCACACAATCGTGCAACGTCACACATTCAATACTATTTCCTATCTCGTCTTTCAATATTTTGAGAAGGGGTTCTCCAGTCATAGGAGTATGGGACAGGACTATCGCTTCTCCGAAATGAGTCTGAGGGTCTCGTCGGCTAGTGGTTCAAATATCATTACGAGGCTTGCGTCCAGGTCAATTACAGGGCACGATCTTCCTATTCAAGAACATCAACATTTCGGCTAGGATTTCCATCTCATCTTGGAATGTAATAAAAATGGCGTCTCAACAGAGACTTGTATAAGCAGAGAATTCCTCAGCTATACTGATGCATGTACATTCTGCGCAGGACTCGAAAACAGTGCATTGCAGGGACTCTATTCTTGTGTATTTGATGACAGATGTGTCCAATCCATGTCAGACAAAGTTGAACTATGTTTTAGGGCTAAACCTATAGAATCTTATTATAAGTTATTTAAATTACGTACTCATCATGATGAAGATAATTATGCTCTAGTTCGATGGTTGAATAAGGCTAGGCAGAACTACTTGTACCACGCGCATGAAATTTGCTGTTGTAAAAGATCTGAATCAGTATATTTATACTCGTGAGATTAGATCTCTGACTGCTACAAATTCCATTTACAAGACCCATCATCATCATGTTACTGATCGACGCAATGGAATGTCACCCGGCCAGATAGATTGCTGGCCCTCATATATCTTAAAATGCTTGTTTACAGATCTTCCCACTCCAGTACGACCTACTAGATTGAATTAAGTTATAGCATTCTTTTCGGAAATGATGTACCTCATGACTTGACTTGCCAGTTCTACAATATTTGTAACGGAACAGCGTCTCGATATGTAACTGTTCAATTTCATGAGTGGTATTATGTATGGCAAAGGCCGAATATTATAAATGCGCCTCAGTTTATCTACATCAACGGTTTACGTTTTGAATCATTTCGAGCCTTTTTGCCCAAGATATTGGTTGTGGAATTTGGCATAGATAATACCACTCATCCACTCCTGATAAGAAGCAGATTGGAACATATACAACAAGAGATACACGGATTCCAGTACGTGCTGCCAACCAGGTAGGTTGTGTCTCGTGTGCAGTGCGATTGCTGTTAGTTAAAGTTTTCCGAGTGCTCGTCTCTTAGATAGTGTACGTGTTTGATCAATACCATTCCATCTAGACCTACGACAACACAAGTCCATAGACGGTCACACACCCCCTCGACGACCATGACGGACCTCCGGATTTCCCCTCAAGAGTTTCAACCGGCCCTATGTCCGAAGCGAAAACGGGGCTCGCTAACATCGCCCAGTGGAACCACAACCTCATTCTTATCGCCCAATCAGTTTGCTGTACTATCTGACATTGAATCCGAAAAGGAAGAGAACAAGACCCCCTCTAACCCCACCGACAAAACGCTAGGGATCCCACCAATAGTGATTTATAGCCTGCTCAACAACCACTCATCTACTCTAAAAGAGGTAAACGAAAAGTTATCCTCTCTAGTCGACGTGAAATCAAAACCAGACCGCTTATTTCTGTATACTAAATCATCCGCAGATTACAACATTCTACTAGTAGAAATACAATCAGCCAAATTGGCATACCACACATAGCCATTACCTGAACCCCGACTGGTGTTTAAAGGCATACCTCCCAATGTTCCAGAAGACGACGTTCGTACAGAACTGGTTGCACAAAACATACAGATAACACGGATCACCCAACTAACCAACACAGACAAAACCACGCGCACAGTCATAACCAAATACCCAATATTTGTCATCTCATTCGCCCCAGGCACCGACCTGCGCAAAGTCTTACAGATGCGCAAACTCTGCCATTTCATCGTCCAATAGGAAAAAGTTAAAAACTCCCGTCCAGTGAAACAGTGCTTCAACTGCCAATCCTTCGGCCACTCTTCAAACTACTGCGGCAAACCAGGAAAATGTGTCAAATGCGACCAACCGCATGCGACAAAAACTGGAAAAAGCCAGTCAGCACTCCAAAATGTGTAAACTGCGGCGGTGAACACCCAGCTAACTTGTCTGGGTGCCCCCGATACCAACAAATGCTCCACAACTACCGAACCGTCAGTCAGCAATAACCCCATTCGTACAACATCAAACCTACTCCTCCCTCTTTCCGATATCAACAGTCCTCTTTTCCACCACTGCCAACTCAACACCCTTCGTCCCGCCCGCCACAATAATGGGCCCACATTGCAGCACAACCAGCGAGCTCCCCGAACCAACTACCATTCAGCTCAACCCTCGACTCTATAAAGTCAATTCTAGCCATGTTTGATTTTCCCAAATTGTGCATCCAGTTACGCTACTTAGCGCAACTTCACGAGTCGAATTACCCGATAGCCACGTTTGTAGCAGTAATCGATATGGTTATCGGCTGCTTCTTTTCCTCTCCATAATACACAACGTACGCGTAATAGCATGGAATGCCAATTCTGTCACAAGCAAACGATCCGAACTTGCACTCCTTCTACACGCTAATAACATAGACGTCGCCGCAATCTGCGAGACAAAACTCCTTCTCAAGTACTAGGATATAAGGTTTACCGGCGTGACAGAAACCAGTTTGGAGGAGTAATGTTACTCGTCAGATGCAACCTCCGCCACGACGCATTCCGCCTACCAAAGATGACCGGTTTAGAAGCTACAGCTGTCAGTCTCCAACTCCGGAACCTCAACCAACTTCTCTTCGTCTCTGCATACCAACCACCACCCGTTTCCATCGCCCAGTCAGACCTAGATGCTATATTCTCTCAACACAACGCAGTAATCCTCGCTGGCGATCTCAACAGTAAACACATGGCATGGAGCAACATTTCCGTAAAAAAGAATGGCATCACTCTTCTGTTTTACTGTCTTAACAATTCTATCACTATGACCTATCCAGATCAACCTACCCACTTCCCATAAAATTCCAACCCCAGTATCCTCGACATAGCACTCTCCTATCGTTTTACCACCTCCAAACCCCAATCTATCCCAGCGCTCTCATCCGACCACAACCCCATTGTCTTTGAAGTTCACCTTCACCCAGTTGCCACCACACCTAGATTACTATAGTCTACAAACATGCTAACTGGCCTCTCTTCCGATCCTCCCTTGACCACTCCCTCAACCCCATCCAACAATTCGAAACATAATTGAACTCGACCACGCCATCACCGCCTTCACGCCCTCCATACAACAAGCAGCAACCCTAGCTATCCCTGTTCATTCTACAAAATGCAACTACCTCACTTCCGCCCAGCTTCCTCCACCTA
>JGI20166J26741_11578362_pt1 | contig 11887 bp, 5 predicted proteins | sample TergutCu122P5_FD_26741 | JGI IMG/M metagenome (IMG submission 26741) | reverse complement strand
ATGGGCATAGTGATGCCCGAAACATGTTGAGCAAGCAATAAGATCTGCAATAAAAACCTCTGTTGCATCTAGTTGGCATTTTATTTCCACATATTACCAACTTAATGCACAATTCCTTTATTCTATAACAATATATATGTTACATTATAACCCTCGACATGTTTCAAGCAGTGCTATGGTCATTTTCAGGAAGTCAAATTTTATTATTACAGCATCTGGTATCGTCACTCTTTGTATACAGCCGCGCAGGACGCCGGTTGAGAGCGGACTGAATCCGCTCTCAACCGGCGTACTGTACGGCTGTATACAAAGAGTGACGATACCAGATGCTGTAATAATAAAATTTGACCTCCTGAAGATGAGCATAGTACTGCTTGAAACATGTCGAGGGTTATAATGTAAAATATATATTGTTATAGAATAAAGGAATTGTGCGTTAAGTTGGTAATTTGAAGCAAGTCTATAATTTACTAAAGTTTCTTTCTATCTGAAGATGTCAAGTCACACAGATACAGGAATATGCAGATTGTATCCGACAGATAAATATGTACGACTTTGCCTCCAGATTCAAGTAGATGAGGTCTTATAGACTCCAAATACAAGTACGAATGTTTTCCGACAAGGGGAAAATTTTTTACCAGATTATATAGCATTATGCCTCAATAGACAATATATGGCAGTATAAGACAGGTGTTTTCCATTATGCTACTATTCAACCACGTAGATGGCGTGTTTTAAGAAAAGTCTTTTGTTGGTTTAGTGCGTGTGGATTTTACACTGTTGAGGTAACTGAAATTTATTTTGATATTTTCAAGACGATGGCAGCATTTTCTGTCGCAATTACTGCCAAATACCCAGACCAATATATATATATATATATATACCCATTATCAGAAGCATTTGATGAAAGGGTTAAAATTTCCCACAATTTTGAAAAGCTTTTATTCGGTTCCAACCATAACCTAGACAAAGAGATCTTTAAAAGAAGCGGTACGATTGCAATTTTAACCCGAGTTACGCATAACCTGAATTTGTGTAACTATCAGCTTCAGTAGTTTCTTTGCCAGTTTAAACTGTTTCACATACACATTACACAGCTCTGGGCGAACTTCAGTCCCTGAGTTTGTTTCCACCAATTTAATTTCAACCCCATTAAATTTAGCTAACTGTTACAATATATCACTCGGGGAATATCCATTAAAGTTGTGTGTTGTTTATTGTTTGCAAGACGATAAGGGTGGAGGGAAGACTGTCTGGGGGTAGTAGAGAGTGGCGTCGAAAGCAGTGTTTTTAGGGGGTTGCGTTACAATGGGGTGGAATAAAATAACATTCCTAAGGTCACTGCAAATCGACTGACACTCCATAGCTCTCGATTATCCAATTGCGTGGGTCGAATTCTCTAATCAATGACTGCCATGTCCTTGCGGCATTCCACCGCATACGGAGGGGCATATCTGTCGTTAGGATCTGCTGCTGACATACATTATTTGATCTTTGTGTTTTTGGAATAGTTCTTCTCATAATTTCCTAACATATTGAAATATTTCTCAATTGTATGGACGTCTGGACTGAAGGTCAGCTACAAATGAGCTAACCACTACACCTCTAAAACCTGAATGACTGAATGATATAAAATATAACATTATTAGTACTATTGTAGCAGAATCTCAAAATTCAACACCGTTCTTTACAAACTTGTTCAATGATCAACACATGAGCCAGTTCCATCCACTCTGGTTCTCATAACCTGCCTCCCAAAGATCCCGTTGCTATGCAATATATAGACACTTTATCCCGCTATAGTGGACACAATAATGCCAACTAGTGACTAAATTCCAGTGTCGTCATTCCTTATGTCTAACGTCGACATCCGAATGAGAGATTTTCATTTGGTTTCCACGAAAACAAAGGACCGGTTACTGGATAACTATCGCAAAAGACAATGCGTAATATAATAAAGATTCAAGTCATAAGAAATAGGACGATATAAAGACTAGTGTATAATTATTGACGTAGCGGATGAAGCTTCTGCTTTCTTCTACAGGTTAAGATGCTGGAGACAATATTTTCCAGTATTTTGGTAATTACATACTAACATACGCGGCGTCATATCCCAGGGAAAAAAAGTCATCAGCATAACATTAAGAACTGTATATCTTGCGAATAAAACCGTCTTAGAGTAATCATGTGATAATAACTGAGCTAAAGTAAACTACGTAATTACGTTCTTTGTCACGGAGACGTATGGGGTACTGGAATTGTATCTCCACTTATTCGTAATATCGGCATTATATAGCGGTTAGCTGTCAGCCTATAGTCTAAGTCGGTATGGCAGAACTGTTTTTGAGAAACGTGTTATATTAAAATCTTTAAATTTTTGTAGAGGGATTGAGAAAACTGGCAAAAATAATTTGGTCTATGTGTTATGGCATTCTGGCCAATTTTCAACCTGGAATACAAAGCAGGACTATTAATCACGAACTATCTCCACGTAAATCGAATATAATTCGTAGAATGAATTCATAATGCAAAATCTAATAAAGAACGGAAAATGAGTACTTTGTAAAGCAGGAGTTCTCGTTTAATGAAACCAGCAGCTCCAGCACTTCGTATCCCTATTGGCGTACGGAATGCAGTGCACACAATAAATCTCCAGGAGTGCGGGAGACAAAAGTTAAGTTAATTGAAGAGTCTGTGCTTTCGAACAAGGCACAAATTGTACACAATGACAAGCAGTCAATAAATATTGGTACTAGAGAGCTTCAGCAAAGTTACAATATATATGTACCTGTAGCAAATGCAGGTAAATAAAGTTAGCCTGCCTTTACGCATCACATGATGAAATATAACCGCATAAAGAAGGAACCCCTTTGTACAAAACAGTTTGGTTTAGCGGTAACGCCCCGGGAGAGAATTAGAATATCGGATATCCTGAGTGAACTGTCTGGGGATTTTCTCATTCTCTCTGACAAAGGTTGAAATAATTCCTTGATACTGTTCGTGACATTTTAGACAGATAGGCAACATTCCCTACAGGCAAATTTTGATAAAGTACCTTAAAATACATTGTCAAGAATACGGTATACACCATAATTACCTTGCGAAATCATACATCCATTCGACCTGCACACTCTATCCTAGTATACGTATTTACAGTATTTGGGAAAGCGTTGTTATTACACTAAAGAGATAAACATGCAGATAAATGAGAGCGCTATTAAGGTATGTCAAAATATTTACTCAGGTAAATGAAATATCGATGATAGATTGTAATATAAAGCACAGGTTCAAGGTTTACTACTTCATATTCTAGTTCAACAACACTATTTTTACGTTTCTAGTTGCGTATTGAAGTGTTGTATCCCGAGGAGGACGTATCGTAGATGTTGTACTGGAGTGGGAATCGAACCTTGGGCTAAGACTTGACGGCGAAGGACTGCTCACTCCGATAAATAACTCGTTCGTAGAATATAGAGTTTGTTGGAAGTAAATATAGTAAGAACGTTACAAGGAAGAGGATTCGGGCAGTCGGTAAACTAACCCCGGTGGTGTATAGAAGGTGTTCACTGCTCGACGGTTGATCGAAGAATGATGTTCACTGCTGGCTACATTGTTCGTGAACATGACAAAAACTGTGGAAAATTAGGGGCTAATTACCGTCCAAAGTCCTCTTACTTCTGAGTTTGTGCCGCGCGTGATGGTGCCTCAGCGTGACGACTGGTCACAAGGTGGACTTTGACACGGGCACAAGTCAGGTTTTATATAGTCGTTTTACATGATGAATAAGCAAGTGATCCATACAGCAAAGTACGTGGTACAAGCACCACAATTTAAACATAGAAAATACAAAGCATACCAAATAACCAAATCAATTAATAAGATACAACCAAATCAACTAATAGGATACAATTAATAAAAGGTACAATCATATAAAAATATAATACCTGTTTCATATACAACAGAAGGACAAAATACAAGTCATAACACATGTCGGTATTATAGAGCATATCGTACATTTTCTGATGCAGGCCCATATTTGATACATGCGACGATCTGTGTAAGCGTTTGTAGTCATGCCGACACACATGGCAGCGACAGATACGTGGATAGTTTTAGTTACACCGGCAGATACGTGGCTAGTTGTAGTTACGCCGACAGATACGTGGCTAGATTTAGTTACACCGACAGATACGTGGCTAGATTTAGTTACACCGACAGATAAGTGGCTAGATTTAGTTACGCCGACAGATACGTGGCTAGATTTAGTTACACCGACAGATACGTGGCTAGATTTAGTTACACCGACAGATAAGTGGCTAGATTTAGTTACACCGACAGATACGTGGCTAGATTTAGTTACACCGACAGATACGTGACCAGTTGTAGTTACACCGACAGATACGTGACCAGTTGTAGTTACACCGACAGATACGTGGCTAGTTGTAGTTGCACCGACAGATACGTGGCTAGATTTAGTTACACTGGAAGATACGTGACTATTGTAGTTACACCGAGAGATATGTGACTGGTTATAGTTACACCGACAAATATGTGTCTTATGGCAGTTACACCAACAGATATTTAACTGGTTACAGTTACACCGACAGATATGTGACTGGTTGTAGTTACATCGACAGATATATGACATGTTGCAGTTACACCGCCAGATATGTGATTGGTTGTAGTTACACCGAGAGGTATGTGACTGCTTTTAGTTAGACTGTTATATTTTTAACAATTATTTGTTTTTTTTTTTTTGATAAGTGAAAGATTCTGGATCCGAACTCGGAACGTCTTGTGTAATTTGTTTTTAATACACAGAGAAAAAGTGAATAGCGCACACGCATAATATTCAGAAGTCTATCGTATTCAAAGTAACAATAAAAATGTTAGTAAATGACAGGCGCTAAGCTGAAAACTTGAAAAAATTCAACTCCCGAAACATCGCTTACGTCAAGCAATGGAGAGTGCACAGTATAATAAAGCGTACTACATTAATCATTGTCAGAACCGGGCTCTGAGTTATTTTGCCGGTTGATTTCATCATACTCACTTAACTACCTTAATTCATGGAGCAGAATCTATCTCGAGAAGCCAACCGGTTCTCAGTTAGTCAAGAAATTCCCCGCATTTTATGGAAAGCGAAAGTTCATAACGGCGTTTACAAGTGTCCGCCACCTGTCCTATCCTGAACCAGATCAATCCAGACCATGCCCCCATCACACTTCCTGAATATCCATCTTAATATTATCCTCCCATCTACTCCTGGTTCTTCCAAGTGGCCTCTTTCCCTCACGTTTCCTTACCAACACCCTGTATTAACCTCTCCTCTCCCGCATACGGGCTACATGACCCGCGCATTTTATTATTCTAGATTTGATAACCGAATAATATTTGTAAGGAGTACAGATCACTCAGCTCCTTCTCATGTAGGTTTCCACTTGCCTGTTACCTCCTCCCTCTTAGGCCAAAATATCCTCCTCAGCACCCTATTCTCAAACACCCTCAGCCTACGTTCGTACCTCAATGTGAGAGACTATGTTTCACACCCACATAAAACAAAAGAAAAAATTATAGTTTTTTATATCTTAATCTTTATGTTTTTGGATAGCAAATTGGAAGACAAAAATTTCTGAACCGAATGATAGCAAGCATTCCCTGACTTCAATCTGCTCTTAATTTCTTCCTGAATAGAATTTGGTATATTAAGGTTGTTCCGAAGTATTTGAACTCTTCCACCCTTTCAGAGGATCTATTATCAATCTTCATATTGTGATTTAGTCCTTCATTCTGATCTTCAAGTACTTAGTTTTATCAGCATTTACTTCTAGTCCAATCTAGTCCAATAAGTGACATGCCTATATCATTACTACAGTCTGTTTTATCACCCATCTTATAGACAGGTACAATGATCGAATCCTTCTACTCCTCAGGAAATTCCTCCTTATTCCGAATAGAAGTAATAAGTTTATAGATCTCAGAGAGAATTTCTCTTCTCCCTGCCGTAATCAATTCTGATGGGATTTTATCAACACCTGGTGATATGTTGTGTCTTTTTAGCTTTCCAGTAACCATCTCAACCTCGAAGGCACTCGGCTCAGGCACTAGTGGTTCTTCTGTGTGTATTTCTGTCTGCCTAACGTCACTAACTCCATGTACATTGAAAAGGTGAGAGAAGTGGTTTCTCCACCCAGCCAAAATACTGTGAGGGTCTCTAACCAAATCGCCCTTCTCATCTTTTACTATATTAATTCTAGGTTGGTAGCCCTTCTTAAAGTCATTGATGCCCCTATTCAAGTCCCTAATATTGTTGATCTTGTTGTTAGCTTCAAGTTCTTTAATTTTAGCTTTCAAATATTCCTTCTTTTTGTTCCTGAAATATCTGCTATCTTCACGTCTTACATTGTTGAGGTAACTACGTTGTTATGGGTTGGATCCTGTAACCATTGCATTTTAGCCTGCTTCCTATGATCTAAAAATCGTAAACATTCTTTATCCAACTATAGTTTTTATTGCTTCAATACATAAAACCTTAAGAAAATCTTCAGCTGAGGTTTCGATACTCTCTTTGTTTTCCCAAGCCCTGTTTATTTTCTCGCTATCATTTAAGTTTTCCAAAGCTGCCAACCGGTTTGAGATCTTAAACTAATACTCTTTCCTAACCTCCAGTTCATTTATCTTCCTGAGATTAAATCATTCCACATCAAAGTTCCTTGCAGCTTGTTTAATACTGTCAATCTTTCCCTAAATTTTGCAACCACTGGATACGAGGGGATGCTGATAATTCCTTACCCCGACCTACTTCCCGATTTCGTAGGACGGAATCGTTAGTGTCGTTGGAAAGAGGGGTTTCTTCATGTGCCGAATTACATGTCTTTTCTTGTTACAGAGGCTAAAAGGAACCATGTCAGGCGACGCGCGCGATTTCAACAACATCGAGACGCTAGCTGTCATCGAGTTTTTTTTTTCCTGCAAGGCAAGGCACCAAAGAAAATTCACGCCATTCTGACAGAAACATTAGGGGAACATACACCATTGTATGCCACCGTCAAAAACTGGGTGGCCCAATTTAAACGTGGTGATTTATCCACCTGTGCTGTGCCTCGTCCTGGACGACACAAAACAGTGACCACCCTGGAGATTATTGATCAAATTCACGAGATTAACTTGGACGAACGCCGGGCCGAATTTCGGCTAAATCCATAGCCGAGCAACTGGGCGTCTCACGTGAGTGGTTTGGGTCCATCATTCATGAAGATTTGGACATGCAGAAGCTCTCCGCGAAGGAGTCCCGAAATGCCTGAACGCGGATCAAAAACATTAATATTGCCAGTCGTCTTAGCAAATTTTGGAATTTTTTTCGGCGCAATCCAAATGATTTCCAGTCGGGCGCGATTGGTGACCATGGAAGAAACTTTGTTATAACACTATGACCCAAAGACAAAGCAACAATCAATGGAGTGGCGGTATTGCGCCTCACACCATCCCAAAAATTTCCGAATGCAAAGATTCGTTGGAAAAGTTTTCGCCTAATTTTTTGGGATGAAGGTGGCATCCTCCTCATTGATTATCTTCCAAAGAGTCAAACTATCAACACGGAGTATTACTTAGCTCTGCTGGTGCAATTGAAGGACATTTTGAAGGAAAAACGCCGCGGGAATTTCACCAAGAGTGTCTTGTTCTTGCACGACAATGACCCGGCTAACCGGGCACTTTCAACCCAGAAGAAACTGGCCTACCTAGGCTTCCCATATCTTGATCCCCCATCCTATTCTCCGGATCTGGCCCCGTCAGACTACCACTTGTTCCCTGGACCGAAAAAAGAAACAATTGAAAGTTCGCCATTTTTCGTCCGAAGCGGAGGTCATTGCTGTTGCGGAGACCTGGTTGGACGGACAATGGACGGGCAACAATCTGAATTCATTTGAGTGGTTTGCAAAAGATAGAGCAACGGGTTAGGAAGTGTATTGAGCTTCGTGGGGAGTAGGTTGAATAAATTCCGAGTTTGGTCGCTGTAGTTTGTTTTCTTCCTGGTTGGGCTAAAGACCTATCAGCATCCCCTCGTAGTGATCAGTATCACAGTCAGCTTCCCTGAAACGTCGTACATGAAGTATACTCGAAAGCTATCTCCTATCTCTCAGTGTCTGTTCAATCTGGTTATGCGTCTTCTCAGGGGAATTCTAGGCGCGTTTATGAATGTTTCAGTGCGGGAAAAGTATGCGCTTAAAAATTAGATTTTCTAAAGTGACGATGTTTACAATTCTAACACCCTTATTATTACTATCGTGATGTAGACTCACATTTCCAACTGTTGATTTGAAAATATACTGTTTCCCTAGTTTTGCATTAATATCTCATAACAGAATTTTCGTATGGTACGTAGGAAATTTATGGAAAATCTGCTCACATAGATGTTCTTAAACATATCGACGTTACAGCCGCAGGTGGAACACAATGTGTTCCTCTAGATGTACGTAAAATTTCGTTTGATGTCTTTATTTCAAGAAGATTTTAAAAAATAAGATCATATAGAGTCCCTAACAGGTTTATTAACCAAAAATAAATTGGAATCTGTATAAAAAAATCTGTTGTGATTTGTGTGGGGTACTACTGGTTTTGTGACTTTTTCAGAAGGGATAAAAACTTAGACAATTCCGAGATGTGACAGCGTATAACTGAGCCATTTCCTGAAATTAAATACGAGGCAGGATGACTGCCCAAAACATGACGCAGTTCGGTGGCATTCTGCTGCCACCGTATTGACTGTTCCTCTTTAATCTAGTTATGACGCTTGATTAGAGTGACCGAGTCGCTGGACGCCAACGCCTGTGATGTCGGTATGATTGACATACACAGTACACACGTCTCGCTTAATGCAGTAGCTGAAGTGTTTTGCGCTACCCAGAACGGCCGGCAGTAGACTGCATTATGCTACCTACCCGTCCCTGCTAGCAACAATCAATTGTCATAATCAGAATGTGGGTCCCGATAATGAACCTCCCAAAACCGTGCACGCCAAACGTCTATACCAAACACAGATGTAGAGCTTAAGGATACCACATGGATATGAATGACATCTGACCTTCTAACAGCGATGACGATGAGGACTGCTGTCTGCTTGGATACAATGTTGTGTAAAGGTAAAGCATTTCCGTTACAGGCCTGGAGTGGTCCAGAGGGTTCCAGGAAATTTAGGTCCCCAGATTTCATGACAACGGCACAAGATGGTGGTAAGGTTGTTAGCCTTACGCACCTCCCGCCTTTACCTCCAGGAAATACACCTGGTAATCGTTTCTGTTAGAGGCTGAGTCGACCCCAAGGCCATAGTGCGACCGGAAGGATTATGTCACTGAAAAATTCCAATGATATCATCGGGAGTCGAACCCGCGACCTGCCGGCTTGTAGGATAGTGCCTTAACCACGACGCCACCGTGCGCCCCACAATGTTGTGTAGTAAGTCGTTATAAACGTTGCGGAACCCAATGCCGCCTCCATTTTCAGAGTGGGATATGAAAATTACTGTTCCTTACTTGGTCCTAAGCTGTAATGTGGCAGGTTATTTCCACTGTTAATGTGTCAAATAACACAGTACTTTTAGTATCTTCACTTTGTTTACGACACAGCTGTTCCGTAAACAATACCACAGTGATACATAGATAAGAGGAATATACAACAGGCTATTCCAGAACTTCTAACATTGTACCACAGCTATGGTGATAGTAACTTCAGACATTATCAGTCTTTTATTACAGACAGTAAGGATACCATTAAGATTTTAGAAACAAATAATGTTTTATTACAGGTTTATTCTCAAAACTATCACAGACAATACTGCTACGATCCATGGACTAAAATACGAAGTGATGAGCTCTTTTGTTTTCGACAGTGGCTTCAGATACCGTAAGTGTTTTACTACAGGCAGTTATTTTGCCATCAATATTTTAGAAATAATACCCTATCACCTCTGTTTTTACAGCCTACGGAAACCATAAACAGTGTCGTGGTGCAGCAAACGGGGGAGCTGTTTTGCTAGTTATACGTAAGTTCTTCAGATACCAGGAGAGCCGTATTATGGACAGTGAATAAGTTACTAAACCGAATTTGGTCATAGATTATCTAGGTCGTGAGGATAACTACACAAATCAAATGAGATCTTTTCAGATGGTTCTTTATGTATAGATTTTCCCTCCACATGTCTTCATATGTCTTATCCGGAACTAGGGTAGAGATGTCGGACACTAAATCAGCAAGTGGTTTGTTTCATGTGTCCACTTCTACCCAAGATAATGGATGAGGCTGACATGTAGGACATTCATCTCTGCCAGCAGTCACACCAGTAGATAATGTACTCGGAGTCCCTTTCTTGTGGGTATTTTTCGATGTCCTTCAGACGTTTTAGACAGCTAATACGTAACACAAAAGATTTCAAGTGTTGTGTGCTGTAAACTCACGTTGTTGGACATGAATTTTGCAGTTATTTTCTTCCACCTTCTCAACCAAATTCCAGGAGCTCAGAATCTACTGAGAAACTACAATTGATCAGTTATTAAAGAAATTTTCTGCATTTTATAAGACCGAAATTTCTGAAAAATATTCACAGTGGCATTCCTCCTATTTTCTATCCTGTACCACAGGAATCAATTCCACAACTTTCCATCTATTTTTCAAAAATAATTTTAATTTTATTTTTTCATTACGCCTGATTCTTCAAAATTGTCTCCTTCCTTCAAGTTCTGCGACCAAACCTTTCACCTATTTCTCTTGTCTCCAGTCTTTTCACATATTCCATCCATCTTATACTCCTTGATTTGAAAGTTTTAGCTGCTGTTCTTCACCGAAGGCACTATTATCACTGTCTCTTTCGGAAATTTTAACTTTCTGGCTCCGAAGTCAAACTGTTTTAACCACGTAAATGACACCGGTTATGTCTAACAACTACTGGAAGTTCAATAAATTTAGCCTTTTAAAGCCTACTTGTTACGTGTTGCACCAACAAGTTTAACATTCAACAATTGTACGCTCTGCCCACACTATATATATGTGTTTTTTATTTATCTCAGAACAAACAGCGACTTGTGCCACTTACAGCATAATCTGATTATGTTTTATAACCGAGATTAAAAGTGTTTACTGCGCGGTACGAAATGGTTATTCAAATAAAGCAGTCTGCGCCTTGTCATTAAAGGGTTATACTCGTAGTTTGTCGTTAACGGCATTTCTCTGATTATTACCATTCTCACAATGAACAACAAGGGTCCCGCTGAACGTTACCTTACTGGTCTCAATTACGGAGAGGCTCCGTTTTTACTGATTATAAAAAAGAATGCTTAAGTACTATGCAGACAAAGTTTACTCATATGCTTCAATTTATTTACAAGTTTCCTTGTAGTTTTAATTTCTTGTAGGAAGTTCTACACAAGTTTTTTGCAACAAATCACATACATTCACGTACACAGGCCATCACATATCGTATACGTACATGCTACCCTCCTTCATCATCATCATCATCATCATCATCATCATCACCATCATCATCATCATCATCATCGTCATCATCATCATCGTCATCATCATCATGTTGGTTAAGGGTTAGGTGCGTTCCCTGTCCCTTAGTCCTCAAAGTGGAGTTGGTCCCTCCATCTCTTCTTCGGTCGTCCAATGTTCCGTCTTCCTTCTGATCTGTATTTCAGTGCCTATCTGGCCAGTCTATTTCTGTCCGTCCTCTGTACGTGTTGTAGCCACTTTTTCTGGTACTGTTGTATTTCCTTTACTATGTTCTGTGCTCCATTTTTTCCCCTAATACATTGATTCTTTTCTTTATCCAATTTTGTTATTCCTAGTAAGTGTCTCAAAAATTTCATCTGTGCTGCTTCTAAACGTTGTTCCT
>JGI20166J26741_11578251_pt1 | contig 11888 bp, 14 predicted proteins | sample TergutCu122P5_FD_26741 | JGI IMG/M metagenome (IMG submission 26741) | reverse complement strand
CATTAGGATGGGGGGGGGACAAAGTGAGGGGGGGGTCAGAGTACAGAAACAAGCTGTGAAAGTTTCCCCGGCTACATTGAGGCTGGATGTGTGAGGGAGATAGGATGAGTAGGGGTGGGCAGGGGATGGTAGAAATCAAACTATTGTGTCATATGTGGCTGTCTCCTTTCCTTGAGCGTGCATAAAAGCGGTTTCCATGACGTGCTTAGGATCAGGCCAAAAGAAAGCATACAACATTCAGTACATGGCAAATGTTTGAAAACAAGATCACTCTCTACAGTTGTTGCAAAGTACTGCCTTCTGCATTGCCATACATGAGTGTGAAGTAAATAAACATACTTATTATGTCAAACACAATGCAGGTTTTATTTTAATTCAAGTTATGCCTTAACATGCATGCTACATGATTCAGCCTTTTCTTAGGCCATCAATAGGCATGTCAGTACAAAAATCTTATAAAGGAAGGTACGACAAAAGTAAAATCAAGGCCATAGATTTTATTTTACTTTATTATTTTGTTTTATTTTACTTTCCTTTATAAGTTTTTTTTAATTGAGATGTCTGATGTTGGCCTAAGAAAAGGCTGAAACATGTAGCATACATGTAAAAGCACAAATTGAATGAAAATAAAGCCTGTGTTGTGTTCATTGTAATAAGTGTGTTTATTTAGTAATTAACACAATGGGATGGCTTCCATAAAGAATGAGTATGAACACCGTGCTGTTGGGCACAGTAGCAATTGGTGGAGGGGAATGGATAGGACAGTGGGCTGAAGGTGCTGGTTGATTTGGGGAGGGTCTGTGTACAGCTTACTACAAGAAATGTAACTCTGGTACTGAACATTGCGTATATGTAGCATGCAGTGTGATGCCCAAAACGCTGAATGTCATAAAATATATCTGCTGTTATGCAGTCCTGTTTTGGAGGGGGCATTTAAATTCAGGTCTTATATGCACATCACTGTGGGCATTAAATTCTAGCATTACAGGGGTCATAATGGATTGCAGTATGCTGACAGTGAATGTGTTAAAGAAGTTGAATGTTTTCTAAGTGACCTCTTCATGTCCTGTGTTGGAATTATGAGAACAGTCAGGAAATAATAATTGAACTGCCTTTGAAAAATGAAGTTGAATCACACTGAAATTGAGTGGAACATAAACATGGTATATGTTCCTCCCAAACATTGGTGGTCACCTACCAGACTGTGCAGGACATCAGCCCAGCAAGCCACAGTCTTAACATTCTCTACTGTGATATCATCAAATCTGGTTACTCATTTTGTTGTTATTTCAGCAAATCAAGAAACCATAGTAGAATTAGTGGGATTTACCCGTCGAGTTTTCCCACAACTGAAACCTGGTTCCAAGCGACTGCCACATGCAGTTCCAGTGTACAGTGATACTGGTACTGCGTCCAGTCAAGATGAGGCATATGCAACACCACAGGAAGGTGGTGGACCAAGTGGTGGCCAGAGTCGGGGAGGAACGGTCACACCTACTGAACTTACTTTTGACTTTCATCGCCTTAACATTCTTTTGTTGCGGGCCATAATGAAAGATTGTGGCGTGGTAGGACGAAAAATTGGAACAGCAACTATGACAGAGGCTAAAGTCCAAGCAACTGTTGGTAAGTGTTTGATTGGTAGCTTTGGAAGGGGATGTCGATCGGACACACATAATGTACTTGACTGAATCATAGAACAGGTACTTTAGAGCTGAAACCGTGCATGTGGTCGATATTGGTAGGGTGGCATAAGCTGTTTCTTTATTAACCTTGCCACCATTGGGAATCTGTATATGAGAGTATTCTGGTATTCTTCATTACAGTTTTGTCTGCAACAATGAACATCAGGGCCCAATTATTGTATTTACCAAAATGGAAAACATGAGTTTTTCAGAGTTAGTAGTACAAGAATCATCCTGAATTTGAACCTTACATATGTAATGTATTAATGCTTTTAAATGTTACATACTTTTAGGGGGTTGGTGTGTCTAAGATGTTTTTCAGATTTATCCATTAATAAATAAACACAATGAAGTGTAACGTGCATTACCTTGACGTGCAGGCCGAGACCTAGTGGTGCAGGGCTCCCTTGGAGGCCTCCAGGTTTTGGATCTCAGTCCAGAAGGACAGATGCATCAGAGAATCTTGAGTCTTGGAAAAGATCCACTGCTACAAAGGAATGTTGATCTTGTGAGCTGTATCGATGCAGAATTGTACAGCATGTGTCGGCAGCCAGTGTTAAGCACTGAAGAAAACCAAGCATTCAGTTTCACTGTACGAAGACCTCTAGAAGGATTAGAGTCAGGTGAATATCTGATACACCTCAGTGAATGGAGTTATTGCTCATGAACTTCATAATCGAACTATATTGCCTCTAATAAAAGGAGATGTGCATGTCAGTGCTGAATTGGATTCGCAGTGACAAAGATAAAAGCCATGTGGCCCACATGGACCCCCTGGGGTCATGGGTCTGTGGCTTCCAAATGTACAGAATGTTGACATTTGTTGTCTTCTTTTGGTTGGGATTTCTTTCTTCTGACAGAAGGCAGTATTTTGAGAGACCTGGGAGTAACTTTACTAATAATTGTAGTGATGCCTCTAGATTAGCAATTCATGGCTGGGCTCCCCAACTATTTTTCTCTGCCACTGATGTCTGCTTATGTAAATGTACTGTGAAACCTTTCCTAAGGCAAGTTTGATGGAATTCAACAAATTAGCTTATTAAATGGAGAACCTCTTCAAAGCGTAAGCCTGACAGTGCACTGTTACATTGTAATTCTGTGTTGAAATAAGACAGTCCGCTTATCAGAATCATGTTTCATATAAATTCACCATTAAATGGTTAATTTTCACTGTCATACTACAGTTTAACTGTAACCTTTTTCAGTGATTTGGACACATACTTGAATACAAGACAATATGTATTGTACAAGCACAGAATTGTTTGTCATGTTTGTGGGTAGTTATGTGCACATTAATAATTGCAATATATTTTTTTAGAAAGTTAAGCTGCTTTAACCACATCTGTACATATACACACACTACATTTAAACATAGTGGGTATGAGTGTTACAGACATAATGTCCATCTTCATGATCATATACCTTTCAGGGTTTTAGTCCTCATGACCTGTTCTGGTCCCATTGACAGTCTAGAAGTCTTTTGAGGGGTCCTCTGTGGCTACATTTCCCACAATTTAGATGTGATCATTTTTCCATAAACAAATATACAGTGTTTGCTGGTGCTTATTCTTACTTGTGAGTATTGCCATCAGGTGCGTTATTGTTGAATATTGTCCTGGATTTGAGGTCTTCATTATAAAAATCATGGCAGAGACTAGTACAAGAATGTGAGTAGGTGATGAATGTATGATGAACTACTGGAAGATGATGGATCTAATGTTAATTCAGAGAGAGAATGTAGTGATAATAGTGAAATGGTTGTAAAATGTTTTGTAATGAATCAAAATTGACACTATGGATGACAAAGATAATGTAACGTCAGTGACATGTAGCATGGGACATGGTCAAAGGTTACATCTCTGTGATCCTGTTATCCATTTAGTGACTAACCAAGTCTACGTGTTGAGTTAGGAGACCCTGGCAATCCTCTGAAATGTTTTGAGATTTTCATTACATCAGAAATTGCCAAACTGATGAGTCAAGAAACAAACAAACAAACACAGTTAGGCCTGAAGCTTTTAGCAAACATGCTGAAACCAGAATGTCATTGTTATTTTGTGGTCCACAAAGAATTTATATGAAGACCCTGTGTAAGGAGTGTGTTGTGTTGGCATTGTACTGTTTTGCTGATCTCACGTTGCAGAATGTGCAGAGATTAAAGTACGGATGGCATCAGTTTGGTACACTCATTCCCCACATTTTGTGACCGAGCTTCAGTCTTGTGCCACTGAATTCAAACAGTATCTGACCAATGTGGCGCGTTCCATAAAATCTGCTGCTACAGAAATGGCTATAGGACTGGTACATGCCAGGTAATATTTATATTGAGCCTCCAATTTAGATTGCAGGTGACATAAATTGATTTGTGTGGGTGAAAAATTTAGTCTGATATTCAGAGGTATCGACAGAGATTGAGGACACATGAGAACAGAATACTCACAACATAGCAACTTCAGTCACATGACTGAGGCAGGAGTAAAAACATGGCTGTCTGACGGTAGGATTGTGTTACACTACCCATAGTCTGAGCAGCTGGTAGCACTTGCGGTGTTGCGACAATGAGACCTACTGTTACCCATTTTGTCACTTGTAATCTTCCCTTTTCGGAGTATGAAGTCATACCAGCACTTTTTGGGTCTAACTGATGCTCTTTGCCAGTTCAATGCTTGTTACCAGAAAGCTGGATCTGCACAAGTTCATTGCTGTATAGCACAACCATACTGCCTTCTGGCAAAAGCTGGCAAGACACACTGAAAGTCGCCATGCAAAACGGCAGAGTTTTTTTGAGAGAAAGTGACATATACCATAGAATTCATTAGCTAGGAACTGAAGTAATTTAACCATTGGAGTTTTTTTCCTTTGATATTTTTGTTGGTACTCTTTGTATTGGCAAGATGCCTGAGTATAAGCACAGTGTAATTTAATTTATGAATAAATTGGAACTCGAAACATAGAATATTATGTTTCATCACTGAATGGTGTTATGCCTTGGAACTTAATTTTTTGCATGGTTTATGTAATCTGTACCTACTTAAGTTAGAGGAATAGGTGTGCAGAAAGCCATGACTTTATAGGTTTCATGCTCGTTTGGTCATCCCATTTTCAGGACAGAAGCTTTGGCACAAACTTTGTATATGAATGGTCGCCTGTCTTCTTCACTGTATGGTGGGTCAGGTTGGGAAATGTCACCTCGTAGATCACGACGAAGCCTTTCACAGTCACTGGAACAACTAGAAGGTGTATCTAGCACAAAGGGTACTACCCCACATACGCCATACAGCCCCAGCATGGACGAAGACTCCTTCGATCTGCTCTTTCATGTCAAGTTAGTAATAGGTCAATTGATGATGTTGGAGGTGCTGATTTAATATAAGGGAAGTGGCTGAGGTGGTATTGGTTATGCATAACAAGACAGGCACTGTATGTATAATGTGACTTGTTGGTATGTTCACATAATGTTTATACCTCTTCAGCTATCCTACCAGCCTGATAACATTTTACTGGAACATTGTGCTCCAACTTACATAATGTCATAAGCAACCATGTTACCTACTGAGGTCTTCAAGTGAAGGGCCAAATATATTTGCCTGATTTTAATGGAATTTGGAATTTCGTGACAGATTTTCATGAAAGTCTCCAGTGTTAAATTTCACATAAATCCATCTAGAGGGATCTGCACCGATGCATGTGGGCAGATGGACAGGTGGACAGACAGGCACAGGCAGACTAATAGCCTGATATCATTTAAGTTGAATAGAGCACTTTTATGGCGATTTAGTGTCATTGAAGATATGGAAATGTACCGTATTTCCCGGCCCGTAAGACGCACTGTGATTTTTTTGTTAGAAATTTTAGAAAAATACAATGATGAATGTATTTTAATTGTAGTAATTTATTGGAAGAAAACAGGATTCTTACATACTAAAATTAGCAACCATAATATAATTTATTCACCATAGAAACCCAGAAAATTGTCGTCATTGCCACTGAAATCATCTTCATGGTTGTTTTCACTATCTCACGATAAAGATGTTGTATAATAGATGTACAGATATTTATAAGTTTGGAAATAATACTTACCCTCGGCGCATAAGACACAGGTTGAATTTAGGTCACATTTTTCAGGGAAAAAATTTTGTCTTGTGGCTTGGGAAATACGGTAATTGTGTCTTCATGTACAGTGTCTGATATTTTTACCTGATTGTAATGAAACATGGGTTGTCTGGGCAAATTGTCATAAAAGTCCCTAGTATGAAATTTGATGAAACTCTATCCAGTGGGGGCCATGTGGAGAGGCAGACTGACATGATGAAGAAAACTGGCAATTTTAGTGGGTGTGTGAATGTACCTAAAAATGAATGTTCATGTGTGTGTTGTACTGCTTCACACTTGGGCCATAATGGAGAAGACCTAACAATGTTATGAAATTTATTGCACGTTTCTACCCGCCTCTATGCAAGTGTTTTTCTAGCTCCTGGGTGGAGTTGGAGTCTTCATGCCCATCTTTTTTAATTACACAAGTAAATTTTATTCTCTTAAATTGAGTCATATGACCATATTACAGTAAAACTGACAGAAAAAACGGCCATATGCCAGACAAAGACACATTTTTGCTTGGAGTGAAAAATTTAAATTTTCAGGCTGGATATTGTTCTTGACACACCTGTTGTGGTGCTGCCTCGTTCACCGGAGAGTCATCAGGTTGTCGTTGCCCATCTTGGAAAAATCACAGCCAGCAACTGCTATATGTCTAGTCCAGATTTCCAAGACCGTGAAGACCTGTGGGGAATGAGCAGAAGAGAGAGATACAACATTGAGATTCGGGATATGAATTTGTATTCTTTGGACACTGAGAAGAGAAGTTACAAGGATGCTTCACATCTGCAGTAAGTATGGCAAACCATGCATGCCAGCAGAAAAGCTATGTTTCCACCTCTGCCCCTACCTAGAAGAGGTTCGATCAAGTGAACTGTGCTTCCATTGAGGTCTCCTTTCTTCCGGGATGTTGCACCATGTCATTTGTGATTGGTGCCTGAAATTTCAACACAACCTAGCGGTCTCATCTTCAAGGGTCAATATGTTTATTTCTTGGGCATGCTTACCTTTGAAGATGATACCAACAGGCACCAGTCACCGTGTGATGTGGTGCTACATCCCGGAAGAACCAAGACCTCAACTGTATTGCTGCAGAAGTCTAAAAACGCATATATGTTACCATTCTTGTGAAAGTACCAAAATTCTACATCTGTCATGATGTGTGGTTGGCTTCCCTTCTGACGACTTGGATTTGCCACACTGTAGGAAGCAGCTGGAAGGTGTGTATAGTGTAGTAGTCATGTGTGTCTCCATGTGTCCATTCAAAGTGGATACTCTGTTTCAGTCCAGACGGAGACTGCCCTTTGGTGCCTGCGGAGAGGGTGTACAATTGTGCTGAGGATGGAAAGCCAATACTTCATGATACTCTGATTCAGCTTGTGATAGATCGTGATATTGGTCGTAGCATAATGAAACAGTCTGAGAGCATACCAACACTTCTGATGGGTGAGGATGCTGGCACAGATTTCCAGCAGATTGAGCAGCAGGATGTTGTACAGGTAAAACTGACTTGTGATTTTTTTTAGATTTTATTATTATTATTTTTTTTATTTTTTTTATTTTATTTTATTTTTTTTTTTACCGTGTTAATGTAATGCTGCCATTTGCTGAGATGATAGAGCATAGGTGACAGATGAATGAATGAGCATGGTGCACTGGTGCAGTGATAATGACGGGAAAACAGAAGTACTTGGAGAAAACCCTGTATCAGTGCCACTTCATCCATCACAAATTCCTCATGGACTGGCCTGACACTGAATCTGGGCTACTGTGGTATGAGGTCTACAGCATTAACCTGAGCTGTGTTAGGACCCTTCTGATTTATTGGATTTTCCTTCAGATACAAATATACCATACACTGCATACACCGGGGAACATATGACTTATGATTTATATATTATAGGTTATATTACCAGGGTTTAATAACAATGTTCTGATCGCCCCATCAGTTGTGAACTACACATAAGGGAAAATAGCTGCCAGATCTCCAGAAGAAACTTGTTACGGAGCGGAGAGAGGCATCTGATAGTTAAAGCTGAACAGTGCACTGAGACCAACATAAAATTAAGTTGTAGAAAATATCTCTAGTTATGGTCCCTTTAACACCAGGGAAGTCACTGAGATGTATTAAAAGTGTGTTCTGCATACTGTTGGTAAAAGTTGGTTAGTTGCTTAACTCTTTGGTGTATAACCTCTGTAAAGATGAAACTTCTGTGGTCCTTTGAAATTATCTCATTTCTCATGTTACATCACAGAATTATGTTTAGGTTTTCTGAGCATATGGAACAACCCCATTCAGATTTGAATCACAGCAGTGGTTTCAGTTGTTTGAGCTTCCTGTGTGAGAGTTGTGCAGTGTATTAGGATGGAGTGTGACTGTGGCTGCTGCTGTCCCTTTTTTCAGTTTATTACCATCCTGTGATCTCACTTGTTAAATACACAGTCATTAACTAACTTGTGAACCAATAATTTGTATGCTGCAGATATCAGGCAGTGTCGTGACTCCACTGAAAGTATCATTATCTCGTCAGCAGTACGAACAGTTGCTAGATACACTGGACAGTCTGATGCCCCAACCGGTCTCTGACGAGACCATCTTAAGCAGTTCTCGTCAGTTGGTTGATATAGAAGAGGAGGAGGTAGAGCTGCATACTGGGGTATCGACACTCAATATGGACCCAGCACTGAGAGCAAGGATGTTGAATGTCAGTAGTGGCAAGCCAAAGGTTGAAAACCAACACACTCTCACGCTGAAAGGTAATGCACTGATGTCTGCTGGCAGCACACAGTTTGGCTGGAAACATAGCAAGTCAAAGTGAATGAGTGAAATCCTTAAGAGTGTGAAATGACTGAAGTTTATTCTTGCATTTCAGTCACATTTGATCTTCCAGTTTTCAAGTTGGAGCTACGAGGTGATATAGGCTGTGGAGAACAAGGTTTAGTGGATCTGTCATTTCAAGACTTGAGTGTTCAGTATGATAAATCACACAGATATGAGACCCATATACAGGTAAGTGCCTGAGAGTTAAATCACAGAATTAAATGTACGGCATATTGAGCATATTTACTGAAAAATTAAGTTTTGTAGTTTATGATGGAGCCTGTTTTGGAGGTGAGTTCAGAGAATGTTGTTGTACATTTTATAGAAGGATTATGTTAATAAATTTTTATACTTTCAAGGATGTGTTTACAATGGGTACCAGGTGTCTTTCCTGGGGTAAAGCGGTTGTGGCAAGGCTTTGACCACCTACCCCTATCTGATGCCGAGATTGAGTATGAGTAGAGTTGTACCTCTGTTCCCCCTCTGGGCCTTCATGGCCAGTTCTTGGGTGAACTTTATCATTACCTTTACCAAATATCTGTTGCCATACATCGTTTATAACTGAATTTGTATACTGTTAATGTAGATGATCTCTCAGTTAGCAGGTCACATGGGCGAACTTTGCACCCACTGTCCAGTGGTTGGACACTAGTTCCATGCAATAGACACATCAAATTAGGTCTCCCCTGAAGACAAAAGCTTTACAAGTTCCTGAAACATTGTTCTTTTTAGTACAAAACCTGAATTGTGTTCAGGGCGTTAAAACTGGCTATAACATACAAATTTTAAAAAGATCTAGAAATAAACTTGTAATCTTTGTTTTCTCCTTTCCATTGAGAGATCAAGTTTTATACCCTTACAAAAACAGCTAGCCACTGATCTTTAGTGTTCTGGAAATTAGAGATGCTGATAACAACAGTTCTTGAAAGTAATGATAAAAAGCGGAGTTTAGCAGTGGTGTAAAATAAAGCTGTGGAGTTGCTAGCTTCTGTAGTATGGAGTTGGAGATTGATTTTTTAAAATGTGCTGATATGCGGACTGTCTCTTCATTTATCGGATGGCCTATGTTCCTATGTAACACCGTATACTGATGGATCTTGCAAAGTGGTATGTATAGCATCTGGTATTGTTTGTTCATATGTATATATTTAATGTATATACCTTCTATTAATATGTGTTCATGTGCCATACTGTCTGTTAATGTGTGTTTAGATGTCCCTGCGTTCACTGCTGATGGAAGATCTATCTGTTGAACCTGACTCTAAACATCGCCGGATTGTAGTGTCGTCTGCAATGATGGGTCCGGAAGGCAAGACTCTTAATCACCCACCAGAATTTTATTCTAAATCATGTCCAAACTTGTTGAACCATCAGCCTATAAAAAGTCATCGTGGCTCTTTGCCAGACCGTTTGGGAACAGAGACAGTTTATGAATTCATTGACAACAAGAGAAGAAAATCTAGTGAGTAAAATTTCCTCTTATTATTGTTTGTAGTAACTAAACATCAGTAACCTTGATGGATATATGAAGGTGAGTCAAATGAAAACCTTAAAAGTGTGATAAAAATTCAAAACACTGCTCAGTTGTCCTGTAAATTGGCAACAGTGATACTCATGGTTTGAAGAGTGGCCGACAGGTGGCAGTACGATGGAGGAATGCAAAATGATGGCGCAGCAATAGTGTAAAGAAGGCAGCTCCACTTGCAACATGCACCAAAGAGGAACAGCATTCTGTCATTCGTTTTTTCACGAAGTGAAGGGGTGAAACCCATTGAAATTCATTGACGAATGGAAGTTCAGTACGATGATGCATGTTTGTCACTACAGCAAGTGTACGAATGGAGTAGGAAGTTCCTAAATGGCATTAGTTCTGTAACAGACTCTCCTCGACGAGGTCAGGCACACCGAGTAGTGACACCAGAGGTCATTGCAGCAGTTGAAGCCATCGCGAAGGAAAATCACTGCATAACAGTGCATGAAGTAGCTGCACATCTGGATGTGAGTCATGGATCAGCACACACCATATCGTCCATGATGTTCTGCAGTTCCATAAAGTGTCTGCAAGGTGGGTGCCATGCCAACTGACTGCAGAATTGGAAGAACGATTTGTTGATTCCTGTCAGGAACTTTCGAAATGCTTTGAAGCAGAAGATGGTGGATTTCTAGGAAGAATTGTTACTGGAGATGAAACCTGGGTCCACTACCACCAGCTGGAAACCAAGAAAGCGAGCAAAGAATGGCGCCATACCTCCTCACCAAAACCGAAAAATTCCACACACAACCATCTGCAGGAAGGGTTATGCTGACTCTCTTTTGGGATGAATGAGGGGTAATTTTGGAGCACTACATGCCCAGGGGGAACACTGTGACCAGTGAAACGTATGCAGATCTCTTCAAGAATCACCTGCTTCCTGCCATCAAGTCCAAATGATGTGGACTTCTGAGTACAGGTGTTTTGTTGCAATGTGACAATGCTCGGCCCCATACTGCCTGTTCAACTGTTGCAACAATCCAACATCTGTCCTTCAAGTGTCTTCCACATCCGCCGTACTCGCCAGAACTCACCCCAAGTGATTTTCACGTCTTTGGACCACTCAAAGAGGCGATGGCAGGCAAGTCTTTCAGGTCTGACGAAGAGTTGCAGCAGGCGGTGCACGAGTGGCTGCACTCTCAGCCAAAAGACTTTTTTTCTAGAGGTATTCATGCACTTCCGAAGCGCTGGAACACTTGTATGGAACACAATGGAGACTACATAGAAAAATGATGTCATTGTGTACCTTATGTGTTCAAAAAATTACGAGGTAAAAAATATTTAAGATTTTCATTTGACTCACCCTCGTATGTTAACATGAAACACAGATTATACTGTAGCTTTATGATTTGATGTGGCATCCCAGTAATATTCAAGGTGCCTGGAAACTGCAAGATGCTGCTATATTTGAATTTTTTTTTTTAAATTCTTTTCAGCGCTTTATGGCATTACAATCTAGTCACAGGGACTAATAAGCAATCTTATTCTAACCTAAATTGTTAATCTGCATTAAACCTAAGAGTTCACCCATTAGCATCTCTCTGTTTATGCTACAATAATGTGTACACGTTTCTGTTGTGCACTTACACTAGCACTGTCTGCATTTGCACTAACACTTGCACTAGCATTGTCTCTGCTTTCACACTAACACACTAGCACTGACTCTGCTTTCACACTAACACTTACACTAGCACTGTCTCTGCTTTTACACTGTCACTTAAACTAGCTCAAAAGGTTTTTTCCTCTGGAGTCTGTG
>JGI20166J26741_11578140_pt1 | contig 11888 bp, 9 predicted proteins | sample TergutCu122P5_FD_26741 | JGI IMG/M metagenome (IMG submission 26741) | reverse complement strand
CAGAATCTGAAGATGACTACCTAACCTACTTCAGTGTCGAAGTCCTCCTTGTTTACGACGAGGTGTGTTGTATCTTTGCATCATAGTTTCGGAGAAAAACTGGTTCCATCTTCAGTGAAGTACGGGGCAACATAAGCAACTTTCTCTGAAACGTTGCTACCACCTCTAGAAGACTGCAACCTTGTTAATCACCTTCGTGGCAAACACACACCTTCAGATTTAGCAATTTTCCTGTGGTCGAGCAGCGTGCTAGTAGGAGTTCAATCACTACAGTGTTGCATTACAGTTTGAGAATAGGGTGCTAAGGAAGGTATTTGGGCCTAAAGTGTACGAGGTAACAGAGGTGTGGACAGAACTACATAATGAGGAGCTTTATGATCTGTACTTCTCACGAAATATTATTCGTGTGATAATATCAAGAAGAATGAGACGGGCGGGGCATGTAGCAGGTTTGGGGGGAGAAGCGAGGAGCATAAATGGTCTTGGTGGGCAAACCTGAGGGAAGGAACCAACTTGTAAGACGCAGGCGTAGATGGGAATAGATATTGAAATGGCTCTTAAAATAAAAAGTATCTGGCTCAGAATAGGGGCAAGTGGCAGGCCCTTAAAAACACGGTGATGAAACTTCAAGTACCGTAAAATGCGAGGAATTTATTGACTGGCTGAGGAACTCAGCTTCCCAGGAAGGACTGTGCATCATGGAGTTATTTACATTAAAATATATACCTTGGCCTGTGATTTAGTATCATCATCTTATCGCCACTCTTCTAAATTTGAGCAAACGTGAAAAACAAGACATTTATATAATATTTGGGTTTCCTCGGCAATGGAGATTCATAATGTAGCAGTTACGACACTGCGTAAGCTGGTATGGATATCTCGAAGCGCATACTGAAAACGGTAGCGCCCTCTAAAATGTTGGCACCCATCTACCGGAATATATAGTATCATAACCAGAAGACACATTTTTTACCTTACTAGTGACTGCGACGGATTTTCATAACATGATTGAAGCAACGTGACTATTTCTGTACAAACTTGTGTCACGAACTCCGAAATAAGAGCGACAGTTTCGAATCCCTCAACACATAATTAAATTAATACAACCACGAAGAATTTTAATATTTCGAACTTTGAAACTTCGAACACTACTTATAGGGTCTCATTAGCCCAGCTTCCAGACCGGTGGTTTGGAAAAGGGAATGAAGGAACTTGGCCACCTCCGTATCCGGTCTTCATTCCAATAGCCTTTTCATTTACGGGTAAGTAAAAGAAGAAGTATATACCTGTGAGACCAAACCACATAACTTAAACCACCTAAAACAAAATAACCAACACACCTGAACCTATAACTTCGGATATAATCAGTGGGGTGTGGCAACAACTGGCGTACTGATGAGACGTGTGCAGAATAGAGAACAGGGCTGATATTGAACGTTACTAGCTTCACGGGTAAACAATCAGTGTTTGTCTTTCATATCGTGTTTGTTTGATATTCATAGCGCACACTGAAAACAGACAGCAAAATTTTAAATGCTTAAGCAGACATTGTTTACATGCCTTAATGTTTCGGTACTCGCATATTATGTCAGCAGCTACCCACTGCCTAAAATTATGTAGCTTATTTGATAGAGGTACACTAATTCAACCTAATATTCGTATGGAATTTAAAGCTGGAACTGCGGTGAAAATTAGGAATGTGGTTATCAGGGATTTGAAAAATTGTGGGTTTTTTTTAAATAGTTTCCAAAGCGAAGGAAAAACTTTTGCTCGTATGTTTAGGGCAGAAGGGTCCTTCTTCTACCCTCAAGATGACAGTAGAACGTACGTCCAACATTTTATACCTACCTACAAAACTACATTGCATCACATCTTGGAAGATAATTTTCTTTTTATAAATCATGCAAATAATAATTATTTACAAAAGTTTTCACAAAACCGCAAAGTATTTTCCATCACGCAGCCTATTTTCTGCCTGTCAAAAGATTATCGAAAGTTAAAGACAGAGCGTGAGTACGAACTTCAGGCCCTGAGTTTTAAAAACAAAACGGAATGCGGCTATTTCTGATCTGAAGCTACATATTTATTTTAGAATACGTGAATAAGATTCGTGGTGTTGAAGTTTCTGATTAAAGTCCTGCAGTTTGAAATACGCTCACTAGTGACTATGTCAAATACATACTTTCTTCAGTTCTGAGCATTCCTTTTTACGGGCTGAAGACCTATTATTTCGATTTCTGTGCGTTTTAAACTTACGATTGTAAGCAAAGTATTTTAAATATTCCCGTCCAAACTTATCCTCTTTTTCTTCAAGCTAAGGAGGTTCTCTTCCTTCGCTCGAAGTTTCCTCTTCTTCTTATTCCTCCTCCTCCTCTTCTTCCTTTTCTTCTCCCTCGTCCTCCTCCTCCTCCTCTTCTTCTTCCTCCTCCTCCTTCTCCAATGTGTCAGCGTCAGCACCACTAGAAAAACTTTAATCTTGTAGAGCTTTGAGCAGTAGATACTTGCAGCAGCGCGGCTTCCGTCCTTTGCTTCCTTCACAGAAGTAATCCCCTCTTCTTGTGTGCTTGTTTGGTGGCAAATAACAAAGCCACCGACTTCGTGTAGACAATAATAGGACGAAAATCACTTGCCGCTGCTCACACTTTCGTCACTCAAGCATCTAGTTTACGAAAACTTCGTAACCTGATCTGTGCTTTATTGTGTAGTCACTTTCGACAGCCTTCTTCTGATGGTTTCAGCTTACTTGTTGAAAAAGTAGGGAAACACGCTGAAGTGTTGGCGTGGGATGTCAGCTGATTTCCATTCTTTCATCTAATTGACAAAAAATTCTAATGCTTTTTATTAGAAGGATATCAAAGAATTCAGAATAACCACTGAAAAACTCGCGTAACACCATCAAATGCACCACTTTATAATTGATTCTTACCATTTTTAAAATAGCTCCCACATGTTTCGGCGTAATTATCTTGCCATCTTCAGCTGGCTGACATGAAAGCTTCTTTAAAACGTGCATCAATAAAGTTTTCAGATTAACCAGTTTTATTTATTTTCTGAAGGATATTTCTAACTCTTTAATCACGAAGCGACTATTTAGTTTAAGCACCCTGTTCGTAACTCTCAGTAAACACTTTTCATCTTGGTTATAAAAACCATTTTATATTATCAATCACTATTATTGGCCGACTAATGCACTTAACTGTATAAAACTCAAAGGTTAAAATCTACGTTGTATCAATGTTTTAAAAGACAATTAAAAATTCCGACATGTTTCGGATCCTTTGTGATCCATCCTCAGGGGGGGTTGAACGGGCTTGACTGAAATGACTTGTGATATTTTGTGTGCGTAGTCGGTGTCTGGCAGCGTGATATTTTTAACTGTAATATGAAAAGGAATGTCAAATTTGTACGGTATGGTATATTGGACACGGTAGCTGTTTGCTTCGAGATAAATACAATGCACATAAGAACAGTGAGGGCAAAATGCTGAATTTTTAATCTTAAATGTCTTGGCTTATCAAGTAACCAGTAGAGTTTAAAAGGTTATTGTTAAATATTCCATATTCTCCGCAAAATATTTATTCATTTGTTTAATACAATTTTCAGAAAATAAAATTGTTATATCTCTAAACAACATGGATTGGCGTTAATCATGGAGATGGAATTTATTCCCTGTGGATTAGGAACTGTATTGTTATATACTGGCAAAGGAATTTCAGGAATAGCGTAGTTTTAAACAGGGTAAAATATAGAATGTATTTTGTTGTTTGAACTTCGGAAACGTCCCTCACTGATGTGTTCAATTTGGTGGTCCGAATTTGTAGTCATAGATGTTGTGTAATAAAATAAATGCATCTCCACATGTAATTAGTAATTAAATCCTTCATTCTGTGAGTCCAATAGCCAGATAGACAAATCATTTTTTAAAATTCAGTGATAATTTGTTTAGACATTATGTTCGATTAGCAGTTAATTCAATAGTTCACACCTGAAACCCAACACCAACAGATATCGGAATGTACTGAAATGTCCGAGTGAAACAAATTCACATTCAAGACGTTAGGCTGAAGAAGAAATGTTTTGTCGCAACAGTTCTGCTTGGGTTGTTGTTGAGCTTTTGCGATCAAACAAATTTAGACACACCACAATCGGTAGGAAATAAATTTTTAATCAAGATTTTTTCTACTTTAGTCTGCAAAGTCTAGACTACATAAATGTCGGAAGGGCACTGCTACTAACTGCAAACTTCTGGATGTCTCTATGCAACGGCTTCTCCTCCTTACCTCGGTATAGCCACTCTGTAATGTCTCCAGATGATCCGGCTTTTAACGTAAGAAGTGACCCATAAGGGGCCAATTTTCTTTGTTCTGAGCTTCAGAATAGCCAAGAGACGAGATAATCTGGTGAGCATTAAAGCTGGTATTTTTCTGATAATACTTATAGAATAGTGTTTACTTCCGACACACACACACACACACACACACACACACACACACACACACACACACACACACACACACACACACATATATATATATATATATATTATAGTTGAGTCCAGTATATCAGTATCATTTTCCTGTAACAATTTACTACAGTACTTGTTATCACCCGGTACTGTAATCGTCACACGCAGTTACCAGACAACACACAAAAATAAAATAAAAATGATAATCCTTTTATCTGCGTGGGTGTGAAATTGTTTTTTTAACGAAAGGGAAGGATATGTAAAGTTTTCGAACACTGAGGGCTAAGAAACTTATTCGAAATTAATACATACAGATGCAGAATTAAAACAAGTTAGGATAAACTTTTTACTATGTGGTAGTTTTTTTTTTAAGAGAGAAACTTGTTAAGGCACTGTACTGTGGGTGGCTACGAAGTGCGGTGGTTGAAACGAAGTGTAAGGCTTAGTGGAATACAGCCACTGGAGGATCGAAAAGTAGTTGGATAAACATAATTAAAAATAATCTGTAAGCATGAGGTGGACTGACGTAAGCTCAGGATAGACTAAGGCATCAGGATTCTGAATCATCTCACGTTTCGAGTTTCTAACTTGGCTTGAAAATTCTTGGCCATGTGAAGGGCTTATCTTCGTAGAACTGTTGTTTCTTCTTCACTGAATACAGCAAGACTTAGGTTGTGGGGTCAATATGATATAATATAACATATTCTATTCTATTATGTTATATTATGTTATGTTATGTTATATTATATTATATAACGTAATATAATAAAATGTAACGTAATTTAACATAATATAATATAACGTATTATAATATATTTTATTTTATTAAGGTGTGAACTGTATTTACCCAGTTCATAACAGGACTCTGACCCGAGCGTCTGTGAACCCGGTGGTGAACATCCGGGCTGCAGACAAATAGGTGAATAAACTGGGCTGCTGGGCAATTATTAGTTTCTCAGGAATGGCCTTATCATATACAGTTATTCTGTCTCCTCTCTGACGTATCGCGACGTTTCCTACATTCCAAAGTCCAGGCAGCTTAACCTGTTCCGCAAAGGGCAATTCTTCTTATGCACTGCGGAAACTTTATATGGAGTTCCTCTGATGCAAATTTCTGGCGCGCCATTTCTTTCATTACGTTATTCTGAGTGCTTTCTGCAATTACCAAGTCAGATCGAGAGGGCTGAACTAACAGGAAAGAGTCGCGCAGTGTACGGGAGAAATAAGCCTTATCTCTTGAATCTCATTCTCTTACTTTTCCACAGCATTCTTTCTTGCTCCGTTGCTTTGGTTTCTTACGATCATGGTTCCATTGTTTTTCCAACTTGCCTCCCAAAACAGAAAGTTACAATACCGTACTTCCTTCTGGCAAACACATTATTAGCTATCTTTTCTTGTAGTCATTAGTCCTGCATTGTAGACACAAAAAATCTCACATATTTCCTTCTTACAACACAGAATATGTAATTGAAGAGAAAGGGAAATTTAAAATATAACTAAAGGAATTATATTGTTTTATTCTACTTACTCCAAAGCGGACTATTTTTAACACAACTAAATAAAACTCACAACATAATTATTTAAACACGAACAGTACAGTCTGTATGCTTGGTAAAACGACAGACGATTCAGCAGTACCACTGCTGCCATCACAGAACAAATTATGAAAGCTATCTTACTGTTAAGAAACTGTGTTTAGACGGTTTGTAATTAGTGCAACATGTAGTAGTGTTAGTGCAGCACTGTCGTGGCAAAGTTAATAAAGTCGGACGCATTGGTGAAGAATTTTTTAAGCAATGTATAGAGGGAAGTTCAAACTTACCTAAATATAGAATTTACACGAGGTGTGGCCCGCGGCCACAATTACAAACTACACAGCCATTCATTCATTCATTTGATAGTTTTCTTACTACAGGACCGTAACCTCTGCCAAAGCTTATTCTTCACAGAGTGCGATCTAGTGCTTCCTCTTTAATTTCCAGTGTCCTCTCGTTTTAGTTAAAGTAACTGCTTACGTCTTCTTCCTCGTCTTCCCCTCCTACCTATCTTTCCTTCTATGTTTCCTTCAATAACTTGTTTTAGAAGGCAGTTCCTACGCAAGATTTGAGCAATCCTGTTGGCCTTCTTTCCTTTTATTGTATTCTCTTCCATTGACACAACAATTTAGGCAGTTAGATATAACGCTTCTTGTTGTCTTCACACGTGCGGCCCGCGAAACAGTCAACAATAACAGCTTTGGCCCTTTGTAAAAAAAAGTAGTTGGACGCCCTAGCTTGCCGTTGCGATGAATTACATTACTCTGCTTTGTTTTGAAGTCATGGCTCATGTCGTTGGATTTCTCAGCTCTGAGCCACACATTGCTAACATCCTTAAGTTTTTACTTTTGTCCAGTTTTGACAAACGAATGTTTGATTTCGTGTAGGTCGGCAGCTACGCTAATTTGCACACACATACAAAATCTGTGACTTCGTAACCTGCATTTGCTGCATTCACAGTGCTAATGACATTCAAAATTACTCTTTTTTCTTTACTTCAAGCTATGCTTTTTTTTCCTGAAGCTTTTTATAACGTATAATCTTGTGTTATGACCAGTGTTATTTTCTTTCGCGCAGAACAGGGAAAGTAGTTAATTTTTCATTAATATCTACTGCAGTAGAAGCGGTTTCCCTAAACCGCACTTCTGAATGTCGCGGGAATTTTCATTTTTTCATGTGCCGTAGGAACTTAATTTGTAACTTTTTTGCATTACATTCGAATTTCTCTGGATTAACCCTTTAAAGTGTAGTGGTTACTTTATATACCACCAGTTGTAACATTCTGTTCGCACGGGGAATTTACGACTTTTGTATATATCTCAGGAAAAACAGCGCTGATCTCCGTAAAAAGCATGTACTTATTTGTTTTTCTAACCGAAACAATTGTGTTTACTGCGCGGTACTAGCTGAATCCTTAAATACAAATCGAGTCAGTTCTAGTCTTTAAAAAGTCAGTTAATCACTGGCCTGTCACCATAGAGGTTTGGGTTTGACCTCAGGTCATTCCATGCGAGATTTGTGCTCGTAAAGTCTCACTGAGACAGGGTTTCCGCCGAGTGCTGTGTTTTTGTCATGCCAATGTAATTCCATTAATGTTCGATACTCCTCTTTGCCTACACGCTTCCCGTACCAGAAAGATAAAAAAAAAGCAAACTCTGTGAACTTTTCAAAAAACAATTATCTTTTGGAAGTCGAGGAGCATTGGATAGGAATGTACGATCGTAGACAATACGGGATTCAAGGTATTCGTACAGGACAGGTAAATGTCATCCTTCGCTGTAATTAGAAATTCAGATTCTCACGATTAACCCTTTTCCTTGGAACTGATACTGTAAGTGCAGCCTGTAACTAAGGCGTCAGTAAGGTAAATGAATGCCTGCAAACAATGCTTCATGTTCCATAAAGATAAGCACCCATAATTTCTGTCCTTTCCGTCCGTTTCGATTTTCATAATGAATGCTTAACCGGCTGAGAACTTCGTAACATAATGTCCTTATTAAATGAGAGAGCCATCCTCTTTGTGGCCAGATCCACACGAAGGCCGTCATTCTCTTGACATACAGGGATACCAAAGTTCAGGCGTAAAATTCAGCCTCACTATTCAGGATCAGCTTTACAGTAGAATAGGACAAAATGTATTCAAATCTGGTCACGAGTTCAGTAATTTGGGAGCTAGATATTTTTGCTTTTACAGGTTCCTGTTGTAAGGACTAACAAGTTCAAACTTGTTATTCTTCCCGCTCTTACAGTGTGCGTGTCTGGTAAATCATAAGATATCATGAAAAATGAGGACATTTTCCGAAATGATAAAACTTTGTGATTTAAAAAGTTCATAAAAGTATATAAAATCAAAATTGTTTGGTAAAAACCCTTAGAAATATAAAGAGACAGAAAGTCTCATATTACAACTCTGTTTTAAAATTAATATGGAAACAAAATTACCCTGAAATGAAACACGGTCCGACTGATCCCTGAAATCCTGCCCCCTTTACGTTTCGCTCCGACTTGCGGGCCAGTCACATTCCTTCTACGCATTATCATATTACACTAAACTGATTTTTGTAAACAGACTGCTCGTTGGTGACGACGAGCAAACTGTTCAGTAAAGACATTCTTGTTTTCAAACAAAGAGAAAAAGACATCAGTTTACAACACGAGAATCTGAAACTCCAGTTGCCAAGACAGAATATCTAGGCGCCATGGTGACTGGATGACTGGACGTCCGTGGATGTTCAGTCTCCTTCTAAAGATGCAGACAGTAAGTTTTACCGAACGATGTGTTATCCACTTATAAGTTTTCATGCCGTCACAATCCACAAAACGAAAATAATTGCTAGTTGTTAAGAGGCACAGTGCAAAGCCTGCTTAATGTGGTTTTTGTATCATCCATTCTAAGACATAATGAAATTAATAATTATATTACTTCACGCTGACTGATATATATTAAATGGAGAATGGTAAGAAATATACGAATAAGCACCAAGGCACACAGAGGGTGCTTAGTTTTATTTCATTAAACATCTACATGCAGCAAATTAAAAAACTGAACTCGCCTTATCCTGTTTTCAAAAACCTTACAAGAATATTTTATTCGTTTCAAAAACCTCTTGTGAAATACTTTCATATAGCCTTAACATCCGTGTCTTTTTTATTTTATAATACACAGTGGAAATCCACTTATCCGGAAGCAGGTTATCCGGATGCTGTGTATCCGGATCGCCAACTATCCGGATCGGCTTGAAACTTCGAGTAAACATTTTCGTACTGTAACTGTACTATAATCTTTTTATGGCTTAAATTTTCCCCCAGTTGCCAAATACATATACAGAATTATGTATTAATATTTTATTTTACGTAAATAAACATGTAGCCTAAAACAGTCGTTTGTAGAATTTTTTCCCACTCAAAACTGCCAATGTAGCCCATTTTCAACGATAAATCGAATTATCCGGATTTTCTGCATAAGCAGATGGCTCGCCGTCCCAATTAATCGGGATATGTGGAGTTCTACTGTTCTTCTATTTGTGTACTTGCTGTTATAACCACAGCCAGAAAGAGAAAGACTAAAGTTACATGTATATATATATATATATATACACACATACATATACTGATGCAGGTCAAGGAAAACAAAACATTACAATATCGCATTTGGAAAATGTGATTATGTTTAGTGCTTGCCAGTCTCTCTTTTATTTTCCGATTAATACGTTTGAGCGAAATATAATAAGAATTGACAGGCCTCAGTATCCTTGTCACAAGATTTCGCGACATACTTGCCATATTAAAAGAATTATACGTCACACTGTCATATGCAGATATGTTCCCAGCGTTGTCGCAAGGGACGACGCCACAAGGATATATTCACTCAGCTATCGGCTCATCCCTGGACCCTGCACTCAGGCACACGAAACAATTCCACATCTGTTTGTCCAGAATATTAAGATACACTTTAACATTATTCTCCCACTTACACATATGTCTATAAGGTAATCTTACATTCGAAAAAGCACATTACTTCTCTTCTATACTTATAACCCGAACAGGTGATCAGCATTTTGCTCCGAAATGCTGATAACCACCTACGAAACTAAATTTCAACCTATATCAGGCCATGAAGGCCCAGAGGAGGAGTAGATGTATAGCTCTCATCTTTCTTTAACCTCGGCCCTAGATGGGGAGTGGGTCCTATAAAATTACACCTTATCAGAAATCAGAAACCAAAATATGGGTGTTATTCATACTGAAAACGTCAAATGTTATGTTAACTTTTTAGTTTTAGCTTCTTAATACATTTTATATGTCGCTGTGTTCCGACTTTGTGAGCTGCGCTTCTTTTCCAAAACACCTTCTGTTAAATCAGCTTGCTAATATTTTGTGAAAATTTCAGTAAGTACCTTCCAAAATTAACAAAAACTATATTGCATTTTGTAGTACGTGACTATGACAGAAGGTTTAAACAAATCGACTGTGAACTAAGTGTAATTCGCAGCCTCTACATTCACTACTTTACTTTGTGCCAGACACTGATAACTCGATGTCTAATGCGGCCTGTGTTAGCGCTCACATTGTCGGGAATATAAAGTGATGTTTACAGTACCGACCGCGACAGAGGCGTGTAATATCCCAGCAGACGCAGGGGTAGGTGGGGTAATCTAAGTGTAACAAAGCAAGACGCCTGGCGCCGAAGTAGCGTCGTGACAACAAAACCTTCCTCATGCCAGTGTCCAGTGTGTTACTAGGGTGCAGTTTATTTAAAATTCTGATGCAATGCCCAGGGCTATAGAAAACTGCTGTGAAGGAGATCCAAAAACAAATCTATACTGATCAAAAACAGTGGTAACTGCAAGTACCACTATGACATTAATAGCCTCTGCATTTGGCACAAATTTTCTGAATTCGGTTTGATTCTGAATAGAAATACCGATTATGTTCCTATGCAGAATTAACCGTTGGTCTTTCTAATTCGTGCTATTATCTGACTGGCCTTTAAAGTGTCAGATCAACTTACGTGATGAGAACGCGTAGAGAAATCAAATATCCGACGTTTCGGGATGTACTACAATTGCTTTCCCTTCGACTACCACCAGATTTAATCATCCTGAAGATGACAACTGTAACAACTGTCGGAAGATAGTCAAATAATTGTAATTTAAGTGACCTAATTCCGAACAAATGCAACCAACGGTTGTAACTTTATAATGCAGAAGCACTGTGTTCTCCGAGAGGGAAGAAATTGATCTTACTGACCATTTACATGGAGGTTAGTCTTCAACTGGCGCAGATGGCGGGCAGAAACAGTGAGTGAGGTAAGTTATTCATGAGTATAATGGTTAATTGTTTGACAAATAACAAGAATAGAGCCGAACACGCATAGTTAGATCACTCATTTGGACTCATTCCATATTCTTCCAGTTCTTACACTATCTACAAATAATCCTACACCTTCTACGTTATGGCACTCTGTGATGTGACGTCATGTATTATAAAAACACATCACTTTCACTTGAAAGTATTTCATCCTGAAAGTGGACTCAGCATTGTCAGCCGAAACGTTGCTCCCCACATACTAAAGTAAATGGTGTCACATGGGGTAACGTGGCATTGTTTTTTATTTATGTACTGTTAGAGGCACAGAGCTCATGCACTTTAAGTATTTTCCACTAAGGAAAGAAACAAACAAAAGTGCTTGAAGGAGTGGCAAGATCATACATAGCAATATGCATAACCACAGACAGCAATGTGTATAATTACACACAGCAATATGTATAATTACACAAAGTGTATAATTACACACAGCAATATGTATAATCACACCATATGTATTACACACAGCAATATGTATAATCACACCATATGTATTACACACAGCAATATGTATAATCACA
>JGI20166J26741_11577918_pt1 | contig 11889 bp, 7 predicted proteins | sample TergutCu122P5_FD_26741 | JGI IMG/M metagenome (IMG submission 26741) | reverse complement strand
CAGGGTCAACCCCATACAAAGGTGCTACCTCTCCCATACCCCTTGAGCCCTTATTATTATTATTATTATTATTATTATTATTATTATTATTATTATTATTTGAACATGCATAATTGGGGAAAGTTATGTTTTTTGTTTCTGTATAAGATAAATAACTGGTTATTTGGTGCTTGTGTAATGTTTCTTCTTGTGTTTTATCTTCAAAAACTAGTTGCCTACAAATTAAGTTCTTAATTTCAAACAGAATATGTGGGTATAAAATTAGTTGTTCAGCAGGAATGGATGGGGTTGTTACTTCTTGAGTTACAGTCAGTCACCATGGGCCAGTGTGCACTCATGAATTTGACACTACTGCCTTGTATTTCATCAGTACAATGAATGGTTCTTGTTCTGGTATGTTGCAGCTACTATTACTGGGTTTCTGTTGTTACTCATCTCTTATACGAAGTAGTTCACAGCATTTTAGGAATTGAATATTTTCTCCATACCCAAGTCAAAGTGTGCAGTGCCAATTTGTGTAGTTATGGTAGAGACTTCGTCAACCAAAGTCAGAACAGATTTTATCAGCTTGCCAGTTAATTTCCAGCTTCTGCTTGTGGAGGCTTGGTTGCCATCCCAGGGTGGTCCATGTGGGATTTGTGGTGGACAAAATAGCACTGAGACAGGTTTTGCCTAGAGTAATTCTGTTTTTCCCTGTATTCAGCACAGTGATATGCTTTACTCATGATCAGCAGTTATCCTTTAATTTGTACAGTAGTGCAGGTTACATAGTTGTCACCTACCCAGTACCTCCTGCATGGTACCTTTATGTTGACCATTACATCTGTATGTAACCTTAGTAGTTGACGAATATTATAAACTACTACAACAGTAACATTAACACTGCATGTGCAACCATCCATGTTTCATCATACCTGATTATGTTTATACAATGCAGCTTCTGAGGTATGTTCTGTGGGTAGAAGTCACAGTGATTCGGTGTCATTCACTTTGAGCAGAGTCACTGTTCTGTGTTACACGTTTGAGTGATAAATGTATGTTGTCCTCAGGAGAGATAATTTTATTGCTTAACCAGAATACTTGATTGGACATGTTGTACAGCATCGAATAACATGCTTGAAGAGTGTTCCAGAAGAAAGCATTTAGTGTGTGCTTTGTCTTGAAGCCAAGTTAACTATCAAATATTCTAGCAGCTGAGAGTGACACACTGTCCAAAACAGCAGGGATTCACGAACGTTTACACACAAATTGTTCAACTTTACAATCAGAAAGCCTTGAATTTCACATACCTGAACCATTGCATGTATTTGATCAGAAGAAAAGACTGTTGTATCGTAATAAAGTAAATCTTAACAATGACAAGTAAGATATCTATTGCTAATGTAGATTTGGTGGCTAGTTTCTAATTCCGGGTATAATGGTCTCATGTAACAGCAGGCTAGCTGGAGTATCACAGTAGTACAAAACACAAACAGTAAAAATTTACACACCTTCGGCATTGTCAGATCATTGCTTGGATCATAATGGAATCTCAAGAATTAGTCACTTCAATCCATAGAAGGTTATTAAAACATGTAAAGGCATAAGTAATGAGAAGTGCTTCTGGAGATACTGTTTTTGATTGGATGTGGATAGGTTAGGTACACCAGTCTTTGGGTGCATCAGGAAAGGTATGCCAATTTATGCATTTGTAGCTACTGTACAACATGTGCTGCCTTGTAATGTGTAAATTAATTTTTTGTGGATGGAGTGTGGAAATGCAAAATTGGTTTTGCTACACCATTTATGTGGACATGTTTCAAGAGATTTATTCATATATCTTTATGTTCGACATACCTTCGACATCTTATCATATACAAGTATTTAAGGATGGTGTTGCAAAGGGAACTGAATTCCTATAAATTTTAAAGCCTGTCCTTAATGTTTTGCATTGTTATCATAGCTGCAGCTTGTGAAATACCATCTGCTACCCAGACTGATACAGAATGCGGATTAATTCGTAGGCATGAATTTGTGTCTCATGCTTTAAGAATTTGACAGTAGAAACACTGTGCTGCTTGAACATTCACGTATTTTGAGTGGAGCTGGCAGCTTCTTGTCAGTGGTAGTCCAAAAAGCTACCCCGAAGGTTGAAGCAGCAGTTTCCTCAAAAATTTCAGTAACTATTTAGCAATTGACACCGTGTCATATTCCAGGATAGTAAATTTTCATAGATGCTCTTTTGAGAGCCTCACATTTTGCATTGTAGAACATACCCCAGTTTTACTGGAGTGCTAATTCAAATATGTTGTCCCAAGACATAAAAAATGTTTCATTTTTATAACAGGCTCCAAGGTTTTGATTGTCAAGGGTCTTTCAAGTTTCTTAGGGATGGATAATGCAGGCATTCTTATTCTGATTGATTATTTTTGAACATAGATGAGATTTCATTGAACTCCATGTCCTGCCTTTCAGTGCATTGTCCTTTGTGAAATACACACAGCTGTTTTCCCTTCTTCAGTTGCTTGATCAAGAGAGACTCCAAAAACGTTAGTCAACATTTTTGGCATGTGCTTTAGAAAATCTTGACACCACATTTCACACTAATGCTAGAACACATTTTGCTGCATCACAGCATGATTTTATGCATTTGTAATCATGGGTTATGATGCCATGTACTCTGGTATGTGGGTACATATATTTCACAGAACATATATTCCTCTATCTTCATGTACCAGACTGCATAGTGTTTTAACTTAGAAGAGTGCAGTGTGAGTCTGTATCACCATGCAGATATCAAATTTTTAATAAGATTTCTTGGTTCTGATTACAGTACTGTAGATCTATTGTGCTGTCTCACTGTTGGACAGTTGCACAGTTTTTCTTGTAGTCCTGTTGTGTTGCGTCTATGTGTTTGTGTCGCATGATTTCGCCTTTAAAAAGTCTTATACAAACATGTGACTACTGTCAGTGCCTATGGTCTTTGCATAAGATGTAACTTCTTACAGCCTGTCTCAGTTGTGTTTGCCATATAATTTCTCTCTGATGTCATAATGTAAAAGTTCTAAGAGTAAGGTCTTCTGGGACCAATATTTTGAAGGCATACTGTACTCCAAAATATTCATACCTGATGTCACAACCCAGGAAATCGTAATTTTTATATTAATCACCATAAGAACCTCAAAATTTTGGCTGATGTTTTAAGTATTTATGCCTCTTGTGCACATTTGCAAACACAATAGAGGGGCTGTTTTCTTCAGTTAGTGTGACTGGTGTTCAAAATTCTTGTATGATTTTTGACAACTATATTATAGGAGTATTACAATATGGAATTTGGATTACCCATGGCTGTCAGAATCTTAGAAAGATTTTGAAGAGCAGAGAGTGTTGAGTGTGGACAGTTGTGATAAGTGACAAGTAATTTGAACAGTCTTAACTTTTTATTATGCAGTTGAGTTTGTTTCTGGAGAGAATAGTGTACGTAACGAGCACAAAGTTGCATCCATCATTAATTAAGGAAAATAATACATACACACACACACACACACACACACACACACACATATATATATATATATATATATATATATATAAATAAATAAATATACACATATATTTTGAAACAAGAAAGAACACTTGTATTGTTGATAATGTTTTACACTTGTAGATTTTGTTTGTATTGTGTATTGTTAACAGCTGTTTATTAGTTTGTTATATTGTACTGTCCTTTTATTGCTTTTACAATATGTTTTATTTATCTGTTTTAGTATTATTTATTCATACATTAACCTGTTAAATTACTACAGTTTTATTCTGAAGTAATGTTGAAAGTGTTGGCAGGCGTGCATGATATTTGATACCCATTCATTAGTAAGAAAAATCTTAATAGTATATTCAATAATGAAGTTCTCAATAGCAGATGTGGCAGGATCAGTGTGGTAATTTGCAACATTTGGGGTTGTAGCAGCCATTGTAAGTTTGTATTTCGGTTTTGTATTACAAAAAAAAAACCAAGGCCATTGCTTTGTTTATGGCTGTGTAAAGTGTACTCACTTGCAAGAGAAGGATTTTTATAAATTTGAAGCCTGCACAAAGCCTGTTAATCAGGTTGGAAGTACCCTTAGAAGAATAACCACCTTAAAATAATTACAACACAACCTTCATGCATAGATGTGCTTTAGCATTCTTTTTTTCATTATTTCAAGTCTGAACAAAAATGTGTACTGCGTAGTGATATTAAAATTGCAACACTTCTCGCTGAAACTCGTGTGTATATCGCATTTTAATTTTTGTGATGTGTTTTGAAACCTTTTCTAAATGCCAGTGACTATAAACTTTATTGCTTAACTTAAGAATATTATAAGATTTTTTTACTAAGTCTTTTTAACTGCCCTCCTGTAAAGAATGTTTCTTTCCTCCCCTCCCATTGGAATGGGCTGTCACTATGTCTTGTATTTGAAATTTGACCTAATAATATTTGAAGCCTGGATGTTCAATGATGACAGTTCTGTATGTTCAGTGGTACAGGTGTTGGAGAGGAAGTTAATTTTGCCTTTATGCACCAGAATTATTTGAAGTTGTTTTTTCCAAAGTAAGTTTTATAGATGAGCATTCATGAGTTCGTTACGGAAGAGTAGAAGTAGTGTGCTGCTCTGCAGATGTTCATGTTTGATCCGATGAATTTCAGATCTGTTTAGACATAAAGCAACTGAAACTCACAGTTTCACAGTGATTAGAAGTGATAAAATCTTCTTGGGTGACCATCAGCTTCCGTGCAGAACAGAAGTGCATTGTTTTGTAGAACTGTTGTGTATGTGGGTAGTGACTGTCAAGACTGCAGTGTGTAAATACTTGTGTTGTGTGTATACTTATATATACGCAGCACTGCAAGGCCAATTCCAAGAACAATCGTGTGTGTGCAACGGATGGTATGCAGTAACAGTGCACACCCATCTCAGGAGCATCAATATAGTTTTTGTTTAACCAGAGAGGTGAGTTAGGGTGATCCTTCTGGATATATGTCTGAATGTTATTTTTCTGTTGCGGCATGTTCTGCCATCTGCAGCAAGATGGTTTTGCAGAACTCTGCACTCCTATCCTGTTTAAATGTTCCTAACACTTTTCTTGTGTCAGAGAGTCGTGTAATATTCAGACAGATCTGCAGCTTGATAGGCAGTAGCAATCTGGATAGTAGTATGATGTTTTGAAAGCTGCAGTCTGGCCCACAGTGCACACAATCTGCACATTAATTCTTTGTACCTAGTGCTCTGAATGCATGGGCTGGGATAGTGTAGTTGGTATAGCAACTTGCTATGGGCTGGATGGTCTGGGGATTGAACCCTGGTTGTGGTGAGATTTTCTGCAACCGTCCAGACTGGCCCTGGGACCCTCCCACCCTCCTGTATGGTGGGTACTGGCTCTCTTGCTAGGGGGTAAAGTGGCCAGGACATGGTGTTGACCACCCACCCCAATGTAGCACTGAGGTTGAAGAAAGAGTAGGCTATAGCTCTGCTTCCACTCTGGGCCTTCATGGCCTGTTCTAGGATGAACTTTACCTTTTCCTCTGATTTCCCCTAGCTGTTTTGAAAGGCCGCAATGAACTCATTTTGTTGCATCTAACAGACCCTTGTTATGCCATACGAGGAAGTATGCAGGAGAAGGTAAAGCAATTGGAAATTATCTCTTCTTGGTTTTCCTTCTGTCCCTCTGTCATGCACTCTGCCATTCAGTCAACATGACATTCATTAAGGAACACCATCATTCCAGTAAAGACTAACACATTTATTGTTGTGTTTAAATGATTGTGTCTTGGTTTTCCTAATCTCATTTTTTCCATAAGATCTTAATTTTGGGCTTTGTTGTTTGACTGTTCATGGGAATTTTCAAGAAGGTAAATCCTGCAAATGGTGAGGGTTTGCTGTAGTGTGTATTTTTCCAGAACAAAGAATACAAACCTGTGCAACTAAGCAACATTTCGCCTGAATATAAGTTAACCATTTTAATTACTAATTGATTTCATTAAGTTGTACCACATGTAAATGTCAGTGTGTAAAACGTTGTCAGGTACAGTAGCATTCAAAATTTAATATAAAAATCCATTCACTACAGAATATTGAGACTGAAAAACCAAACATGAGGGTTTATAAGGACTAAGTGGTTAGGGGATCTGATGGTTTGAAATATAGTAATAAGCAAAGAATAATTACCATTACAGAATCTTGAATCTCATTAGTCTTTCAGCTTGTGGCATTCTTGCAGATAGCATGTGATTTGGGGGATAATATGACTGCATAGACACTTCCTGTAGTTAAACATCCACATATCGGATTAATTGCAGGCTCCTAGAATTATTGTAAACTGTCAGTTTCATTGACTGGTTTGTGTGGTTGCTTCCCGTAACAGTAACCTGGTAAAGTCTGAGTGACGAGGAAATGTAATTGTTTGGTGTTGAACTTTTGTTTCTTCTTAATGTTATCATGATGATTAAATCATACAGCCATTTAGCCACAGAGTTTGAAGAGAGTGAACTATGCAGCTATCATTGAGTTCCAAAAGAAATGTTGCAATTTACTGGTGTCCAGTAATAGGCCATGGTTTTGTTGTAGACTGTTCTGTTATATTACTGTCCTTTGCACTGCATGAAAGGGGATAAGGTACAAATAGCGGAGTCTGATATCTGAGATCCAGTGTGATTGTGAGAGAGTGTCCTGTGTTATAGGTGTTAGTCATCTTCACTAACTGCTTCTGCTGCCATAATATTGCAACTTTTTTATGAAATGTATAAAAATTGAACAGAAAAATAATTAAAACTTGTATTGCTAGTCCTTTATTATTATAACTTATTTTTTGTTTGTTTATATTGCTCTTGTCTATTTTTCCATACTGTGGCAAAACACATCTTGTGACTACTTCAGTTGATATGTGAATAGAGATATATAAACATTGTGACCAAAGTGATTGTGTTACTGGCAGGTAACCTTGTAGCTGCCATTGATGGTTTGTTGTCGATAAGAGTTGGTTATTGAAAACGTACAGCATGACTAATGTAAATACATTGTATAGTCAACACATATATGTATATATATATATTGTTATCAAGTTCTATATTTACTTAAATATTATATGCATGCACTAATAAGATCATTTTTAAGTTTTGATACATAATTTTGTATGTTGCCCATTAAAAGCAGATCATCTTTGGTCCATAGAGAATACAGCATCTTGTGCTGTTATGTTTGGGTAAATATAATGTTTGATAAAAATATTTTGGTTTGTAACCATCATGATCATTTGTACAGGCAGTAAATTGTCCATATTCGGATGTCCAGTGTAACATGCTTCAGTTTTCTAAATCTTGCAATTTATGTCTCATTTGTATATGAGCAATGTGGTTCCTGGAGCCATATGCTTCCATTGAAAACATTGATTGGAACATGATTATCCAAGAATGGATCAGCTGGTAAACCCACAGAGTGGCCATCTTAGGTGAAAAGAAGTTACAATCACCAGTAGTCACCCATAATGTGTGTACAAGTAGGATACCATTTGCTATTGCACTTGCCATGGCAGTTTATCGGTTAGACTGGGTAATTGTATCGATAGAAACTTGTTCATGAATGCTGCCCTTAAATTTACAGTTGTGTAAGAAGAATCATATGTCATTGTCATTGTTGGGTGTGAAAGTTGCAAAGGCAATCAAACCAGGAATAACATTTTGTTTACCTCCTCCACCCTCCTAACAACTGCTATTTGTTTTACAAATGAATTGTTTGGGAACATTTCTTAATTGGAACTGAAACGAACTAAGACTTCCAAAGCGAGTCAAAATCTGTAGAAGACTGGTACAGAAGACGTGGAAAGTAAGTCTGTTTTAATTTTTCCCAGAGATGTGAACTTCACTAAATTACAATGGTATATTACAAAATAACAAATAATGAATAAATAAACATTAACTGTGTTGATAAAACAAAAATAGTCTGCAAGCCAGTGAATACATGTTATAATAAAAAATCTTGTGTAGCGTGTGTGTGTGTGGGCGCGCGCACATGTGCACGCTTCAAGTGTGGATGTATGAATGCAAGTGTACTTGAATATTCGTGGGAGATCATATGTGTGCAAGTATTATTGTGACTGAAAGATTGAATGTGAGAGAATTGAAAAAGATCTTATAAAAACTAATGCTTTTGTCTTTTTGTACAAAAGTGAAATGACTGTTGTAGTATTATAATAATTGTTCTGAATCTTTGTTAAAATCAGTAAACAAAATACAAATGGAACACGTCAATATTCATAACTGAAACCGTCCCCAGTTGGGGGTATCTTGTGAGACACTTTCATTTTGAGTTTTTTGTAAGTCAAATCCACCTCGATCTGATGTGACACTTGTTTATTGCATCTTTTCTTTGAATAGTAAGACTAATGTGTTTTCTTTTGTCTTTTTAGATGATACAAGAGTTGTGTGTTGAGAACATTATTTGTAGTAATGACAACAAGGGTAGTGATACTGTACACTGTATGAGCAAACCTCTCCTTGACACGTCCAGGCAAACTACTTGAATCAAGTGTCATCCTTATCAGCATTATAACTATATATATATATACGATATAGTAGCGCGATATCTGAACAGATCATTTGAAAATGCTTATGTTGATCACTGTACATTGTGTAATTGTGAATAAATTTACAATGTAATTTACAAGAAATATGTATTTGATGTGTGTTATGAGGATGCGAGGAAAAGAGTCTCTTTTTGAGAAAGAATAAATTTAATTATATACACGTAATATGTAGTAAATAATTCCTTTTTCAAAGGTGAAACATTTGTGGCATTGCAGTTCTGTTTACACAGCCCCGCCATAAGTTATGTCCCAAATATATTGTGACCTAGAAGGAAAATGAAACAGAACATCCACTTTTCGAGCCAAATAATTTATTAGCAATAGTTTTCAAGTTTTTATTTATAATAATACCACTCAAAATGGCAGCCCTCTGCCTCGACGCAAGCCTTGAGACGCTCCGGCCACTCTGCTATCGCGGCACGCTTCATCTCCATGGGGATCTCTTCAGACTGTCCAGGTTGTTGTGACGCTTTTGGCAAGCCGTGTCCTCCAAAACAGCCCACAATTTATAGTTGCGGGGGGTAAGGTCTGGACTCCCCGAGGGCCAAACCACGGCGCTGATAAAGGCCGGAACGTTCCTCTGCGGCCACTTCTGAGTCGTCTTGGCTTTTGGGCAGAAACTGAGTCCTGCTGGAAGACCCATTCCTGACTACTGAAGAGGGTCATGTTAAGCTGTTTCACAACTCCTTGTAGCACATCTTCTTGATACACTTGGACACCAGTTCACCCCTTTCTTGCAAAAATGTGTCACCCCCTGATGGGACATCTCCCACCAAACTACGACGTAGGAAGGGCGATGGCATCCTTGAACCCTCAGAATGCACCTCAAGGGACGTTTGAGCATAAATCTTGTTCTTCTTCTTATACTGCTCCTCGATGGTGAAAAATTTCTCGTCCGTAAAGAGGATGTTTTCGTGCCCGTTCTCAGCGTGGCACTGGAGGAGACGCTTTGCTCTTGTCCGTCGTATTTCCAAAGCAGGAGTAAGGAGGTGTCCCTTTGAGCGGAGGTGCCCTCTCATGTGTAGGTCGTCTCTGATGAGGCACGACTTGATTGGGTCGACATGTTCAGCTCTCGGGACATGATCTGTTTCCAGAGCGGATTTCGGCGAATCAGCTGCCGTACTGTTTTGATAGCGGCTTCAGTCCTCACACTTTTCTGGCGTCCTGACTGAGCCCTGTCTTCAACACCCCAGATTTCCTTATAACGTTTAATTGCCCGATATACGAAATTTCGCGAAAGTTTCAATGGTTTTAAGAGTTTGAAAATTTGAGAATCTGATTTTCCGCATTTGTGAAGGGCAATCACAGCCACACGGTTTTCCTTGAACCCCCACTCCATGTTAACACTGCAAGAGACGTGAGTAAACTGCCTTGGCACAAGTACCTAAAGGGTCACTAGTCCAAAAATAACCAACCTTTGAACCCTTCCGCCTCAGTGTCTCCAGCTGCGGACTACGTGAAATTTGGGACAGAACTTATGGCAGCACTATGTACATGTAATGAACACAAGGCTCAACCAGTCACTTGACTCATCATGAGAGCTGCCTGCACGTGAACATAAATTGAAGCTATTGGTCATAGGCTTGCTGCATTTTATGTTTTGGATTTAGGCCTAGGGAGGAGTAAACTGTATACTTTTTTATTTATCCCGTAAAGTGACATGCTTTTGAAAGATTATTTAATTTTACATTCGTTAGTGTAGTAAACCAGGATTCACAGAGGTTGTAGGGTCTTTGTATCTCTGTAATGTAATAAAGAATATCAGTGTTTGATTGCAGGAATATGTGTGGCTCCCAGTGTCATTTGTAAAGCATTAATAAAAACTGATATAACATGGCTATCAAAGAGCTTGAAGAAAATGGCAGTCCATATACTTGAGGCACTGATTTTGCCAACTGGTAACCGAAGTTCACAACAGTAATGCATGTAATCAAACTAGGCATTAATTTGTCTCATACCTCAAAATTGATGATACTTCAGTGGCATTACGCTTCTAATTATTCTATCAAATAAAGGAAAGTAAAGATGGGGGCTGTAAGCTCCTCTGAATTATTGGTACTTTTCCACCAGACTTCACAACCCTTCGTGTTCTTCATTATGACAACCAAAAATCCGACAAAGCTGGGTATGCTTTAAAGAATTAATGCATCACGTTTTGCGGTTGTATTGTTATGTCCGCTTTGTCTAATCCAGTGGAGACATAACATTTATTCCCCCCCCCCCCACGTTTTTAATTGTTGAGTCTCCAAACTGAGATTTAAATAACAAGTCTTTGTGTTCAAACTCGGAATCTTCAGTTGTTTTCAAGACGGTGGATGCCCAACTTCAACGTGACTAAATTGGTCTACAGTTAGTATTGCTACTAAACTGAAGACAGAACAACCAAGAAAGCGGACTTCATTTCCCGGCAGGGACATGACACTTCTTTCTCTTGAAACATAAAGACCGGGCCTGTAGTACAATGGCGGGGGCGTTGAGCTGATCACTAACGTCAATATAATACAGAGGTACAGGCTTCTTTCATAGGGGCTACTGTGTGGAGCCGCTAGTATAACAGACACTGGTCCTCACAGTGAAGCCGACCGAGCTCCAGTTTTGACAATGGAGCCGGAACAAATGATATTAATAGTTCTGAACATGGTGCTTAGGAGAAAAAGCAAGAAAAAGTGCAGGAAAGTGTGTGTTCACCGTATCTTTGCATTTATAATAAATAATGGAGCATTTTTCACACTTTATGACGAACCTGGGAAAGACGAAAGGAGTTCATTAAATTATTTTTAAATGTGTATATCATCTTGCAGCAAATTACACAAAGCCGTTCAAGATCCGTTTCAAAAAACAGATACAAAACATGGGGCGATGTCTTACTGTCAAGGAGGGACTTGCAGTGGCACTAAGGTACATGTTTGAAATTCATGGGTGTTCTGCTGTAAAAGGAAATCAGCATTATCACATTTCCCTTTAAGAGTCTTTATTGCCAATGTACGTATGTACGAGGAGGTGATGATAAGTCCTTAGTCCGACCAGGAAGGAAACAAGCTACAGCGACCAAACCCGGGATTTACTCAACATACTCCCCACGAAGATCAATACACATCTTAGCCCGTTGCTCTAACTTTTGTAAGCCACTCAGAAAAATTCAGAAATTTGTCCGTCCAACCAGGTCTCCGCGGCAGCAATGACCTCCGCACCGGACGAAAAATGGCGACCTTTCAATTGTTTTTTCAGTCCAGGGAACAGGTGGTAGTCCGACGGGGCCAGATCCGGAGAATAGGGTGGGTGATCAAGACA
>JGI20166J26741_11577807_pt1 | contig 11893 bp, 11 predicted proteins | sample TergutCu122P5_FD_26741 | JGI IMG/M metagenome (IMG submission 26741) | reverse complement strand
TTCTTATCACATAGGTAATATCAATGTCCCTAGCTAAATAAAGAAAATTGTTATGCATCAGACTACATTTGGCATATCTGTACTGTCAATAATTTTACTGGCATGAATCGGTTGAGACGTCCCTGCATCAACCGTTTCACACCACTAAAAGTATTAACCTTTTGGAGCCGGAATTTTACATTTAAATTTTAGCACGCCCTGTAGGTAAAATGCGAATAATACAGGATCCAAACAAGGTAGCATTATGAAATAAAAGGCATTTTGAAGAGAAAAAAACGGAGATTATGTAGCATGTTTAAAATATTCAGTGTGTACATTTGTTGAATAAATATTTAAAATGTAGCGCCTGGAGGTTATCGCTGCGGCACGACGTATATATATGTCGTTAGGCTTTAAAAGGTTAACCCTTATCCTGCTAATGTGGAGAATTTGGTGAGCTCCTAATAATGCCAGCAGATGGCAGGTGGGGTTTAATTTGGCTTTTAAAGGGTTAATAGTTTAGATATGCCAAATGTAGTCTGAAACATTACAATTTTCTTTATTTAGCTGGGGATAGTAATATTAAGTAAGGATGCAATTATACTGGGTAATGCATGAACAGACTTTAGTGAAGTACAAAAACCAGAAAGAAAAATATATGTTCTGAATATTAGAAATGGGATTGAAGATTATCAGAAGGAAAGGTTATTACACGTGAACAGAAGGACGAAAAAAATCAAATAATGAAGTATAATGGAATACAAACCAGTGGGGCAAAAAATGTGACCTTTGGTGACAGAAAAGACAACAGAGCGTAAAACTGAAATAAAGCTTTAATTCTGCGTGGTGGTGAAAATGTGTATTTTGTGCTCAGATATGGCAACACGTGTTCTAATATGCAGATGCTGGCTGTTTGAAGAAACAAACTGCCTGCAACTCCAGAGAATAAGTAGGGATGGAAGCCATTTGTTCTTCTAAAACTTTGGTAACAACATACCAACTATACAATGTCATGTAGTATGAATACAGATACAGCATGTAGGGACAGGCAGATACTTTTCTCCTGCATAATTCATGATGATTCTGATGAACTGAAAACACAGTTTCTGTGTTAGGTCTACAATGATGCTTATAACTGTACAAGAGCTATGGGAACATTAACAAACATGACCCAACTAATTTCAGGTTTTCACCGTGCATTATTACAGTCAATCACCTTTATTAGCTGACTAAATGTACTCAATTACACAAAACTTAGAGGTTAAAAATCTACGTTGTATAAGAGTTTAAAAGACACAAAATTAAATTTAAAAATCACTCCAACATGTTTCGGATCATGTGCAATCCATCATCAGGGAGTATAGGTCTGTACTTGACTGAAAATATTCGTAGTGGTTCGCAGATGTTTGTCGTGTGACAAACATCTGCGAACCACTACGAATATTTTCAGTCAAATACAGCTCTATACTCCCTGGTGATGGATCGCACACGATCTGAAACATGTTGGGGTGATTTTTAATTTTGTGTCTTTTAAACTTTTATACAACGTAGATTTTAACCTCTAAGTTTTGTATAATTGAGTGCATTTCGTTGGTTAATAAAGATGATTAAACATGACCCACTATTTATCATTCTGCAGTCACAAGAGATGGAAGCAAAAGACAAATAACAAAGAAAAATGGGCTTATGTCATAAAGGAGACCAAGTTTCTCAGAGGAGCATACAGTGAAATAAGTAATTATATAGCTAAGTACAGATAGGCCATTATGAATAGATTTGGTGGAAATAACAGACAATGGGTAGAAAAAAATTGCCAAAAGTAGAAAAATTATGGTAACTAATGCACTAACTCAATGCATTAAAGTCACTCTTGAGAAGCTGCTAGGTGCTCAGCTAGTTAAAAAATAACCCTACATTATATAGAATTCTTAGGTCTATTTCTAAGAACACAGAAGCGTGTCACTGGTCCCTATCAATAGCCAGATGAATCCATTCCACACCCTCCTGCTCTCTTTCTTCAAGTTTCATTTCATGATAATGCGTGTGTTCACATCCTTATTTGCATTTCATTGTCCATTCTTTGCCAAATTTCTACTCACTTATGATGCCAGAGAGGAAGAAAGAAACTTACCTCAGCTTATACAGATTAATTTACAAACAGAATATATAGCATGGCCCAAATTCAGTTAAACATATTTTCATATACAAATTACTAACCGGTTAACTGAGTTTTGGGCCACTCTGTATAGTGAACAAAATGGGATTAAACTTTTATCATACTAGGAGACCATATGCTGGTCTCTAAAATTTACTGGCGGATGGCCTGTGCATGCCTGCTTAGTAGCAGTTTATGTCCACACTGAGCCAGAAACATTCAGGTGGTCAAGAGATACAACTGGAATTGAAAATATCTCCTAAACATGAAGCTGCTGATTAGGTGTATGTAACTTCAGTCCAAAAATTCTGATATTGTCCTCAGATCTTTCTCCAATTGTACAGTGGAAGTTAAGCAAAAGCATGACATACATATACACAAGGAAAAAAATAAATTTCTATCAGTGTACAATTCCATAATTTACAGTCCAATATACAGTGAATTTATATATTAATTACTTGTATTTCTTTCATGAGAAATTCTTATTCCCTCACATTGAAATTTTCATTCATTCAGTCAAGAACTTCAATACATTTTCACTATTTTGATTTTTCTAATAAAAGTTTATTAATTAGTAAATTAATACATTTTTTTAGCTATCTACTACCTTATTTTGAATAACTGTTTCCACAAGATAAAATATTCCTAATAGTTATATCCATTTCAAATTCACATTATTCCCCCAGTTTGCTATAAACATGTATTTCCCTGCCAAGTTGCAATCCAAAATATGATTTAAAATTGATAATAAAATTATTTGAAGATGTTCAAAGAGTCAATAAGGCCAATGTGCAGTTTGGTGCAGTTGTTGGTGCACTGATGTATAGAAGTGATGTGGAAGTGAGGAGCCTTATTCACAGCCACTTTTTGCGACCCATGTTACTGAGTCTCCTCCCCCACATGAGGTGATATCATACAAGAGTGCCCTGTAGATGTTGAGGGTCCGTCACGGTGCCTTGTGCTACAGTTGATACCTGTCCTGCACTGAGGCAGTTCTCACTGCCATAACCCCCTAATACAGACACATCCAAACCTCCACCACATGCACCTGAATCTCCAGCAACTCCAACTCCATTACCTGAGGTACCACCGTTCGCACTTGAGTCACCTCCGACCCCGATCGTAAGCGCCACCATTCCGCTGTTCAGCATGCCACTGCTGCTTGACCCACTGGGTGTACTGCCTTCATCAGGTGGTGTTACTTCAAGTCCAATGCTGCCATTAAGGGCGATCTTGATGGCATTGCTGTGGTTTGATGGGTGAGAAGCACCTCCAAAACAAACTCCTAAATCCTCTAAACTACTTTTCCTTCTTGCACTTCCAACTGATGTTAGACCTTGTCTGAGGGAGTTCGAACGGCGCAAAAGGATATCATCCACAACACGAAGGGAATTTGAACGCCCCCTGTACCCAGAACCACTGCCCACAACCGTTGGGCTATCTGGAAGTGACAGAGAGTTGGCCTTGGTGGTGACAAGGGGAGGGGGTCGAGGGGTGGCGTAACCAGACAGACCCAGTCCTGAACCTCGTCGGCTTCCAGCCTGAGAACCTGCAGCCATCTGTTGCACAAGTTGCTGTGAGCAGAAGCTGATGTTCGATTTGCGTCGGCTGTTGTGGCGCTCAAAAGTCTTTTGGGCCGAAAATGGACTGGGCCGAACCAGATAGCTGCACAGTTAAGAGGAACAAGCTTCAACACATATGTAAAAAAACGCAGCTCAACATGAACAAAGTGAAAGCCAGGTGTTATCAAAGTTTTTTTTATTCACCAACTGATGCACAAGTGAATTGTCTTAAAAACAATTTTAAAATTCATATTGAAATTGACATTAAAACAGCTCTGACATAGGAGAAGAAAGAACCAACAGATGACACAAGTATAGATGTTTATTAATATCAGATTAACTCAACATGTTTTGGGCATCATTATGCCCATTGTCAGGAGACAGACTGTATAAAACACATCTGGTGTTAGCCTGCAACACAGAGAGAATGTGAAGAGACGAATTTTTCACAAATTAATTCGTCTCTTCACATTCTCCTTATGTTGCAGGCTAACACCAGACAGGTTTTATACAATCTGTCTCCTGACGATGGGCATGATGATGCCCGAAACATGTTGAGTTAATCTAATATTAATAAACATCTATACTTGTGTCATCTGTTGGTTCCTTCTTCTCCTACATTAATGATGCAAGGTCACACGAACCTGAAGCTCTGACATGTTTCGGTGCAGTCAAAACCATCATCAGGGACCACATTACTCGTTCTTGCTAAAGTTACAGTTGTTAAAATAGCCAATGCGCTCCCTGATGATGGTGTGACTGCACCGAAACGTGTCTGAGCTGTTTTAATGTCAATTTTAATGTAAATTTTAAAATTGTTTTTAGGACAATTCACTTGTGCATCAGTTGGTGTATAAAAAAACTTTGATAATATCAAGATGGTACGAATGTGAAAATCAAAGCCAGGTGTTAACTTACTTGGCCACGTGAACATAAAGCAAACCATTCTTAATTATGTGGTTATTATGCATGAGATAAAATGAAAACCAATAGCCTGATCGGTCGTCAAGGAGACAATGCGACATGTTAAGATATCTGAACTGACAAGAATCAGGTGACATGGTGAAGGTCTCTGTTACACATCAAGTAGCTCCTAAAAAAGTTTAAGAAAGAACAGTGAAATAAGTAATTTTGGTCAATCAGTACCTGATGGACAAATAAGCACACAGATGTCCATTTACTTGTGCTTGCATTCTCTTTGACCTTTCATGTTTAAATGGCATGCAAGACGCATGGCAGATGATAATAGTCCATACTTGACAATTATGTGCCTCACTTGTAACATTTTTCAATTAATACTTGGATTTTAGAACATTATAGAACAGAATACATAAGTGCGGGCATGGCAGTGACCTGTGTGCTTCAAATGGACAAAGTGGAAACTGCTGTTAGAATGTCAGAAAGCTGTGGTTTCAGAAAATGCTGACACAGGTGTGTAATTCTTATAATAAAACCAATGAGATACACTAATTTCTCAAATTAATTTTTGGAATAGAACTCTACATGTTTTGGACAGGTTTTCTGTCCATCACCAGGAGTCTAGTACTGTATACACAGCAACAGGTATATGTCATACAGGTTTTGCTGAGTGCTTGCTAGTGGGATCAGGATCCTGCTAGCAAGCAGTCAGCAAAACCTGTATGACATATACCTATTGCTGTGTATACAGTACTAGACTCCTGATGATGGACAGAAAACCTGTCTGAAACATGTAGAGTTCTTGATTTCAAAATTTCGCCGTGTTCTGAATGTTGTATGCTTTTTTTGGGTAATGCCCCGGCGTTCGAATTTTATATGCCGACGTTTCAGAACACTGTGTCTGTTCCATCTTCATGGGCAGGTAGGTGCGTTCTAACGCACCTACCTGCCCATGAAGATGGAACAGACAGAGTGTTCCGAAACCTTGGCATATAAAATTCAAACGCCGGGGAATTACCCAAAAGAAAGCATACAACATGTAGAGTTCTATTCCAAAAATTAATTTGAGAAATTAGTGCATCTCGTTGGTTTTATTATAAGAATATATCATGGTGCACGGTCCTCTGAATGTCAAACAGGTGTGTAAATCTTAATGCGGCCAATACCGTACCGTCACCAAGAACATATGAGGCCAATTCAAGTGACTGTTTGCATCTACCACATACATACACAATTGTCTATTAGCACCAGTCTGAATAAAGGTCTGTTGAGGTTTAGCAGCCCCATCAGTATTCTCAACTGGTTTCTGCTCAAACTGAAAAATTCTCTAGCTCTTTTAGCAGACATGCTCATATTTTATTTTCACTTGTTCATTGTAGATGACAGGAAGTTAGTCTTTGTGAATCCCTGAGCTAGCTTGTGACAGTCGCCTACTCTCATCTAAAGCTTGTGTTCATATGCTTTGACTTCCATGAAAATGGTGGGGCAAGAAAATCACACAGCAAATTTCAATAGCCAATCAATGCATTACAATAACCCACTTAAATGCTCACACAAGGGGTTAATATTACTATTTGAATTTAGAGACTTTTTGGACATTTTCCACCACATATATTGAAACATAATACATTATATTTTGGATATAATCCCCCAAATATAGTGTAATATATTTTAATATGTATGATGGAAAATGTCCAGACAGTCCACGATTTCAAATGTCATACAACATCATCCGAACCCCGTAGAATACAATATTACTAGTTAAATTCTGGGTTTCTTTTTTAAAACGATCTCAGTATAGCATGCAAATCTGTCATCAATCCATCTAAATTAAACTGACAGAATATTGCATACATATATATATATATACATACATACATATCATTTTGTAGGTCCACAAATTCTGTCATACAACAGTCGGACATGAAACTCTTCAGAAAAAACACACAACACACAAACAAAACAAATAAACACAACACAATAAACAAATGTCCCTACAACAGTCTCCAAAATCAAATACTGTGCATAACATGATAATAAAATAATACAATACAAATTACAACAGAAATAATTTATTAAATTAACATTTAGGCTACCGAATTAAATCCCATTTCCCATTTGCTATCATTATTAGGAGCTCGTCCAAAAGTCCGCATTAGCGGGATAAAGGTTAATTATCTCTGCTAAACTCCAAAAATTTTTTGACAGAATAAAATGAGACGATGCTTACATAATGTCACCCTCTTCCAGCTTCAGGTCACAACTAGGGTTAATGATGACATAAGACAGACTGCTTCTCTTCTCACTCACATCATCATAGTCAATACTTGGAAGATTAAGGCTCTCCATTCGTGAACGAACTAGATTAGCGATTTCAGCCCTCTCAATCATTTGTGCATGATTGTCTCGAGCTTCATCCCCCATGTTGACTGAATACTGCAACACAAAACACAACTAGTTTAGTTTGTATTGACAGACTGGGTTAAAATAAAAGTTAGAACAAGTGGCATAAATTCTTTATGTTCTTAGTGTTCAGTGCATAAACAGGGGTCAACAAGTGTTTCCTTAGTTCAACACTTAGATAAAAATTCTTCCTGTCATATACTTCTCAACAGGAGCAACTGGACTTACACATGCTTTTGTTACTGTTCCACACGAGGTTATGTAAAGGTAAAGGTAAAGCAGTCCCGTTACAGGCCTGGAGTGGCCCAGAGGGTTCCAGGAAGTTAAGGTTTACAGATTTCATGACAACAGCACAGGATGGTGGTAAGGTTGTCACCCTTACACACCGGCCGCCTTTACCCCCAGCAAATACACCTGGTACTCATTTCTGTTAGGGTCTGAGTCGATGCCAGGGCCATAGTGCGACCGGAAGGATTATGTCACTGAAAAATTCCAATGACACCATCGGGAATCGAACCTGCGACCTGCCAGTTTGTAGCGTAGTGCCTTAACCACTATGCCACCACGCACCCCACATGAGGTTATGTGACATTACATAACCCACAAACAAAAAATGAAGCCCCTTATGCAATATGTATAAAGGATAACATTTATTGTTTAAATTTACTCTTAAACATCTGTGGAGAAATAAAGGGGTTAGTGGGGAAGGGGAGAGGAATACTAATTCATATTTATTTATTCAGTATTCCAGAGATCCACCAAAGTGGATAAAGAACTAATGAACAATGATACAATATTCAACATGAATGAGCAGACAAGTGGGTTTGTTGAGCCCTGTGTATAGACAAGTAATTTATCAGAAATAAAGAATTAATTTATGTGCCACTGATTTCATTTCCACAACAGAGTGTAAATGCCAGTTTCATTTTAGTGAATGTCTGTCTTTTCTTGCTCACATTTAAAATATGACACTGTTAGAAATATGATTACTATTAATTTCTCATGCAGTATTCTACGAATAAAGACCACATGTGTTCTACAACATTCCACAGTTACATGAGTATGCAGTGCAATATACAGAACACACACATATTGCTAATAACACATAAAATGCAGCAGGCACTTGGTGTCATTTGGTGCTTCACAAACATTCCTGTTTTAAAGAAAAACCTTTACACAACAGGCAAGTTTAAGGCCATTTACTTAGACTCTGTTCAACATGCTGGTTTTTTTGTACAAATACCACATTTTGGGGGAAAGCAATAGCAAACTACCCCTAAGAACTTGCCCAGGATGCAGCATACCAGAGCCATACTGGTCACCTGACTGGGCTCTGGTTCCTTGCCAAACTGGCCCAAGGGCTGAATACTAATAACAATAAACCACATTTCAGAAATAAATTTGTTTTTTGTTTTCAAGTGGACAGGATATGAAGAGACTTGAAGAATGTTGGGGCCCTTGGTAGAGGTAATGAAGACATATAAAGAGCCCACTTCCGAAGCCGTGTTGTTTGTATTAAAAACCAGAATGATGAATAAGGTCCAAACAAAGAGCCTTAAGTTTTGAGTCATAGCATCATTAAATTACTTGAAGGTAAAAGCAAATACTAAACAGTAAGATACATTTTTTTAAGACAGAACTGGAAGACAGGAAATTAGCATAAATACTAACAGAATCATAGGGTACATTGTAAAATGAACTAAAATTATAGATATTTTTGTGGTTGCAGAATTTAGGTGTTGAACAGAAAACAGTCATGTTAGTATCTGTGTGCTTGATACAGCTGCAGGTCACGTAAGATTAAGTTGCGACATCCCATTGTGTTAGATACAATAAGATGGTACAAGATAGTAGTGGTTACAATGTCAATTCCCATGCCTACTGGGCGGCTTCCTACCAATGATACTGAGGAAACGTTACTAAACCCATATCTGGCCTGAAACACCCCGCACATTTCTATTCCTACTTCCCACCCACTCCATTTAGTCCATAACCACGCCCACTTTACTTGTAGAGTACTTATGCCTGATATAGCTTATGATCTTGATTTTATAATACTAGCTTCTCCTGACAACTGTCAATGGTCATGTTATTAACAAGATCTCATTGGATGATATGAGCTATGTGAATACTACACTGTATAGTCTCCTCTGAGGCACAATTTGAGACCTGATGACGGCCCAGTGCAAGGGCCAAAACATGTTGTCTTAGTAATAAATACTACACTACTTTATTAGTTGTGTTTTGACTGTACTATCCTGTACCATCTTGTTTCAGGTCACTTGGTTCAGATACATATGTCAGCTTAAAGTGTTGTCATGTTTTGATACAGTAATATGCAAATTATATCAAATGTAAAGTTGGTAAATAATCACATGTAATGCTTCTGATAAACACCATGATTCAGCTTGTTATACTTTGATAACAGCAACATGTGTTTTTATAGAGAAATTAACATTCTTCTTAATTTAGATTAACATTATGTGCAGAAGTTCGAGTGCGGCTTAAGTGGTGGTGTTATAGAACATTCAAATTCCTTTTTTTCTTCTTAAATAACCAACCAGACGCACTAATTATCCCAATTTTATTCTGTTATAAAACTCTACATGTTTTGGGCATCTTCTCTCCCCATCATCAGCAGTTTTCCATCGTACATTCAGCACTGGTAAGTTTCACACAGGTTTCTGATGACCGCTTCCAAGCACAGTCAGGATGGAACTACTGTTCCATCCTGACTCTGCTTGGGAGCGGTCATCAGAAACCTGTGTGAAACTTACCAGTGCCCAATGTATGGTGGAAAACTCCTGATGATGGGCAGAGAAGATGCCCAAAACATGTAGAGTTTTATAACAGAATAAAATTGGGATAATTAGTGCGTTTGGTTGGTTATTTAAAAATAAATCTATTACAATACACGGTAACAGGAATGTAAAGTTCAAATTCCTGTCACACGGATTACTGAAGTAATCTGCATGTGCTGTAGTATTTAACTTACCTTTATCATCTCAACCATCTTATGAGTATATTCTTGTGAGACAGTGTAAGCACAACTGTTATCATATTTTTTTCATCAACTGTGATCCTTTCAATACTTTTTATAGTGCATAAAGTACTTAACACTGAAAGTGTAGATAAATTGGAACAGAAGGTTCTGACATGCAGTGAACAATAACAAATTTATAACATTATTTACACATTTTCATGTTAACGAATAAAGAGAATTTTTGGTACACAACTGTTTAAGTTATATGTTTTAAAATCAAGTTTTATGTAGGCACAAAAAAGTACAAAAAACATGCAAAACATCTCCAAAAATTTATGTAAAATGAAATGGGCACTGCCCAATTTTTGTTTTTAAAGATTTGTTCTGTTCTTTATCAAGTAGAAACAGAACAAGCAAGACAAGTGTCTGCTGGCACACAATGGCAGCTTACTCACCGTAGAAGTCTGATTTTTAACGCAACCCAAACATTGTGAGATTTGTGATTTGGGTCTGTAAGTAACCCCAACACCATCTGAGTCATTGTCCTCGTCAAGCTTGAAGAAACAGGAATATGATTGATAGAGAATCTATGCACTAATCATAAACTTCTGGATGGCAGCTGATGAAATTTAAGATGAAAGTATGTTGGAAGAAACAATTAACTTATTTGTTGTGATATAAACTCTTTACGATGCAGAGAGTCTGTAACAAAATATACTTTTGCATGCCACTCTATAACTAAATGTTGTTAAGCAAACTTGGAAGAGAACAATGGAATAGTTACTGCACGTATCTTCTACAAAGTTTAAGAAATGAAGTAAATTATAAACTGCTAGAGCAGATACATAATATTACAACAAAAGGTGACAACAAGGATCAATAAACAGATGAAACTCTAAAGACTATCACTATGTCATGTTGGGAACAGAGGCATGTGCATGGGGTATGCTGGATGTTCCCAGACACACGTTAATGTCTCAAAAAACACCTAAAACTTGGTATTTGTGTCTCTGTTTTAAGTTTGTATTTTTAAGTAGAGGTTATATGTTAACTTAAAAAAAAACCTTAGTTAAAATGAACTGTTATAGTTCTGTCAAACACAACCACGATTTTAATTCAGGAATGACTACATGTTTTGGTCTAACAAGACCATCATCAAGGTACTATTACAAGAACTATAAAATAAGGTTTAATACACTGCATAAACATGGTTGTGTTGGACAGACTATAATGATTTGTTTTTTTAAGTTCATTAACACAGCGGGATGCCCGCTGTAAAATAAGAACTTGGTTAAGTTTTAATTTCTTAGTTTGCTTGGTGTAAAAAAATAATATGCTTCATGAATGCTTATTCAATAAAAGTTTGTTTTAGAAAACTAAAAATAAAATCACTTGGGTGCACACCCTAATAAAATGACATTCTTCATTGGTCAGAACAGATGGAAGTGTGATGAGGCCTAATCCAGGCTGTATAACCAATTGAGCTCCACAGTACAGCCAACTTGTGTGATGGCTTCTCAATTTTGCAAACTAGTGTGCAGCCTTGCATTATCACGCAAGAGAAGAACATCTTGAATTCTATATTCCAGTGAAACTTACTTAACCTTTTAAAGGCAAGGCACAGACTGCTTTATTCAAAGACCCAGTCTGTACCACACAGTAACCACTTTTCATCTGGGTTATAAAAACCAATCAGTTTATGCTGTAAGTGGCACAAGTCACTGTTTGTTCTCAGATAAATACAAAACAAATAAATACAGTATGGGCAGAGCGTACAGTTGTTGAATGTTAAGCTGTTGGTGCACGTAAGCAGTAGGCTTTAAAAGGTTTATGCTCTTCTGGAGTCTTTGCAGGTAGTGGCATATGCCTCAGAATTTATGGTAGTTCCTTCCT
>JGI20166J26741_11577695_pt1 | contig 11895 bp, 11 predicted proteins | sample TergutCu122P5_FD_26741 | JGI IMG/M metagenome (IMG submission 26741) | reverse complement strand
AGTAGATTTGTCGTCTGTAGCAAAACACCAATGAAAATAAATATCCGCGATCCGGACGCGTACTTCATTATTCTATACTGACATTACTTTCACAATTCATAACAGTTCAATATAAAATCCGAGGATTTAGTAGAAAGCCAAATTTTGCACTTTTCGGTTACCGGGTTTCAGCTTCTCCGCAATTTTCCTCAGTTGTAAGACGAACGTCAGGGCATAATGTACAGTTGGGGTACAGCCTGCAGGCCTTAGGCACGAACGGCCGAACCAATTTGGGACCAAATTGCAAAAAGCCATATTACCAAATTATCGTCGCAAAAAAGGGGAAAAACGGAAGTTAAAGCACGAATCCAAATATGCAACTAAACCGACCGCTTTACTACTCAGAACTTATTCAGTCTTCCCTAGTATTCTTCGGATTGATATTGTGCGAGATTTTCCCGAGATAGCAAGTGCTGCGCCGCATATTAGAACGGCGTACCGGTATGCAAAAAACATTACTAGCATGTTTGTTGCCTACCCAACGGCAAAAATACTCACAAATTTCTGTAACACTAGATTTGTACACTTGTCATTATCCAGTCAGCGGTAGTTCACCCGAGAACGCTTCATTCCTACAATGTTTCAATTACCTAGCTACCATAAAATTAATATACATATCGCAATTAAGTTGCATCGTAGAGTGTCACAACAAAATTACTGCTTAGTATATTGGGGCCCTGAAAAGGGCCTTTTGATAACTCCAATGTGGTGGTTTACTTGGAGCTAGTGTACTTGGTCACGGCCTTTGTTCCTTCGCTGACTGCGTGTTTTGCCAGTTCACCCGGCAAGAGTAGTCGCACTGCAGTCTGTATTTCCCGGCTAGTAATGGTGGATCTCTTGTTGTAGTGAGCCAACCTCGAAGCTTCAGCAGCGATGCGTTCGAAAATGTCATTGACAAAACTGTTCATAATGCTCATAGCCTTTGAACTAATTCCTGTATCGGGATGGACTTGCTTCAGAACCTTGTAGATGTAAATTGCATAGCTTTCCTTCCTTTTGCGCTTCTTTTTCTTGTCAGTCTTCGAGATATTCTTTTGTGCCTTACCGGCTTTTTTAGCAGCTTTGCCTGACGTCTTTGGCGGCATCTTCGCAACAGCAACCTAAACACGCCGGCGCAGTCAAACGCATTATATTTATTAGCGCTAGCCTGATACAGAAACGCACGTATCAGACAATGGCTTTGTGCTGCCGTCTTCTGAGTGGGTAGCTCAGTATTCAGGACGCGTCATGGCTCATGTCCTCGCTTTCTGATTGGCTAGAACTTGTTATTCATGGTAGCTATAACTGGCAAGGTTTTGGGAAATTTTGTCATTGAGTTTGCGAGAGAGTACTGTGCATCATGTCAGGTCGCGGTAAAGGCGGAAAAGTGAAGGGAAAGTCCAAGTCACGCTCTAGCAGGGCTGGTCTGCAGTTCCCTGTGGGTCGTATCCACAGGCTTCTCCGAAAAGGCAATTACGCCGAGCGTGTGGGGGCCGGCGCGCCAGTATATTTAGCAGCTGTAATGGAGTATCTCGCAGCTGAGGTGCTGGAATTGGCTGGTAACGCTGCTCGAGATAACAAGAAGACCAGGATCATTCCACGTCATCTCCAATTAGCCATACGTAATGACGAGGAGTTGAACAAATTGTTGTCGGGTGTTACAATCGCTCAAGGTGGTGTGCTGCCGAACATCCAAGCTGTATTGCTACCTAAGAAAACTGAGAAGAAAGCATAAAATGTAACTTCGCTTAAACGGCCCTTTTCAGGGCCCCAAATGCTAAATTGGAGTCTTTTGTCTTGTCAATTTGTATTTGTGGTTACTGACCATTACCGCTTACGTAAAAGTAATTTGTACTAATGACATTTGGTTTTTCTAACCAAAATGACCCAAACATTCTGATTTTTGGAGCGAAATAAAATCCAGTTGTAAGCCATTCCTTTCTCATTTAAAATTTCTATCCCCAGTACATTTTCAGAAGCAGTCTTGTGCGGAATAAGGCCCAAGCCTTTGCCTTCGTTTCGTCACGCCTGCCATACAAATTACTTGAGCAGTGTCCATTTTAACCGCATGCCAACGTCAAGGTCATGAGTCATTTCCTCCAACAGTAATGATGTCACCTGCGTTAAACTTCTACAGCATATGATCACGTGAACTTCCACAAATAAAACCTCGTGTCGTCCCATATGTTCTCACCACTGATTGAGCTACAAAGATAAACCTCTCCATTGTTAGAAATCCTATACACTCCAGACAGGCTGACTTCAATTCTGCATGACTCAATCTGTTGTATTGATTTTAGCAATGAACACGTCACACCCAAGCTTCGTAAAATGGCGCTGCGTAAACCATGCAGTACTGCATCATGGCCGCTTTTGAAAGCAAGTTCTGAACGTCATCGTTTGAGAACCTTGTACTCTGGTCGATATAGTTACCACTGTGTTGGTTGTATCCATTCTCTCCTAGAACTCGTACAGAATTTAATACGTATTGAATTGCTTGTCTTCTCGCGCCCTCATACGAGAGACAAGAGGAGTTGTACGTACTGTCCTTGTCTGTTTTAAGTAGTTACATATCAGTCTATTTCTCTCAAATCTGCATGTACATACACTTAACACTGGGGACTATTTCGGAACAAACCGTGTTCCGCGCCACTTAAGATACATAAACACACAACTCGGAAGGTCAACGTGCTGCTTAACATTAGATTAATTTTCAAAGTGTGTTCGTCCTTGGTAATGGGTGAATCTTATCACTTACAGCGCATTATTAGTCGGAATATGCGTATACATATTTCGTTCCCGAGAAATCCATACAGCATAATACGAGTAGTTTAAGGCGTCTGTTACTGAGCGCAAATAGGCGATTAACAAAGGAAATGGGTGAATAGATCAACGTGCGTTTTTGCGCAATTCTTTTTACAGTACATCTGGCTAATTCTATATTGCTTCTGAAATGAATGGCGGATTATTCACAAGAAAAGCCATAACGCTTCCCAGTCTGTCATGATCTGCCCTATCCAAATGAACGAAGTTATCTCTGCTCGCAGCACGCAAATTTTGCGATAGAATTGCAGGTGCGCTTCTTTAAAAACAACGCACAATTCGCTAGTTAGTATATGCCATTGAAATTCCTAAGCGCGGTTGGCGTACCGGTTAGTTTCGAGCCGACCCCAAAAACGTTCAAGGTTTTGGCTGCCATTAACGCTCACGTTCTCTCTCAAAACACCGACATCCTATATACGAGTACATGGCGATTGCCGTCCTTTGAATGAAATAGGCCTCCCATCTACGGTAGGAATTGCCCATTTTGTTTGTTGTAGCCCGCATGAACCCATTAAACACTATTAGAAATCACGTGGTGAGACAAAACATAATGTAATGTTATGCAACATCTAAACTCGAAGCAACCCTCTAGCTCAAACGCGATAAAGAGAAATAACAGTGCACTCACGCTAGACAAAATACAAAACATTATCGAAGAGGGCACAACCCTTATCATGCCATGAAAAATCACGACTCATATTAATGATCCACGTTGGCAACAGCATATAGCTTGAGTTCGACCTGTAGAAAAATCCTGTGCCAAAACCGGATTACAAACCATAACACATGAATGTCTTATAACCTTACAGGAAGAAAATCTTAGACAAATACAGCCCCTTTGATAATGTTGGCCCTGAAAAGGGCCGTTTTATTGCGTGTCGACTTAACCTCCAAAACCGTACAGCGTGCGTCCCTGTCTCTTGAGTGCGTATACAACATCCATAGCGGTAACAGTCTTCCTCTTTGCATGTTCGGTGTATGTAACAGCATCCCGAATTACGTTCTCCAAGAACACTTTCAGCACACCGCGCGTCTCCTCGTAGATCAAGCCTGATATACGCTTTACACCACCCCTTCGTGCTAAGCGTCTGATGGCAGGCTTCGTAATTCCTTGAATATTATCGCGCAAAACCTTCCTATGCCGCTTGGCACCACCTTTGCCCAAGCCCTTTCCACCCTTGCCGCGACCAGTCATGGTAGTGTTAACTCTTGCAACGCTAGATGCCGAATAACGGAAAATTTTCTGAAATGGGCCTTCTTATACCCTATGCATGGAAGGCGTGGCCAACTGGCGTCCCCGTAGTAGGCGGGGCCAACAGCAATAAAAACCCCTGTTTCTGCGTTAGAACGGTATCTGTGGTTACGTACTGCTGACGAGATGGCACGAACCAAGCAAACTGCGAGGAAGTCTACTGGTGGGAAAGCGCCCAGGAAACAACTTGCTACCAAGGCGGCTCGTAAGAGTGCTCCAGCAACGGGCGGTGTGAAAAAGCCTCATCGTTACAGACCCGGTACTGTAGCTCTTCGTGAGATTCGTCGGTACCAAAAGAGTACAGAACTTCTAATAAGGAAATTGCCGTTCCAGCGGCTTGTTCGGGAGATTGCTCAGGACTTCAAAACAGATCTTCGTTTTCAGAGTTCAGCAGTAATGGCTTTGCAAGAAGCCAGTGAGGCTTATTTGGTCGGTCTCTTTGAGGATACAAATTTGTGTGCCATCCACGCCAAGCGAGTTACTATCATGCCCAAGGATATTCAATTAGCAAGACGCATCCGGGGCGAGAGAGCATAAGATTTTCATACAACAAACGGCCCTTTTCAGGGCCCACATGATTCTTAAAGGGCTAATGAGATTATACACTAGAACTGATCGAAATCCGCGCATAACTGACGCGGGATTACGGATCTTATTGACCAGTGATTCCGTTAAACAGGAACGTGGTTTGCACTCATTTGTGGCATTTGACGTAAAAGTCGTAGCCCCATGAAAACCAGTAAAATGGCGATTTTCAAAATCAATTGTACAACTGGTTTTCTTGCTGATGTTTACAAGAATGGGGGTACAAACCTATCCACCCGTATCCCTCTAGACGAGATTTTCAATGTGGTTCTCACCCATTTCTCTAGAGTATGCACGCACGCTACAGTGATCTTAAACGGGGAAAATATCCGGCACTACCCACATCCTTCGACACAAATGGAAAACTATTTGAGAACGTATTACCTGGGATCTTCCATTAAGTAAGCGCGACGAACACTAGGTTTAGGCCAAGGCATACCACTTCCTTGCAGCTAGCCCAATTCATTGAAAGTTACAAGGAAATTTCCGATAAGCGCAGTCTTCAACATGGCCAAAGCCTTCGAAACCGTCTCGATCCGTGGTCTCTACCAGCTAATGCTCCTACACTTCCCGTCTTACGTAGTCCATGCAATTTCATCATACCTCCGGGGCCAGACGTTCGAAACGTCCTTCCAGACGGCCATGTTATCTCGTCGAGTCATGCGGGCTATGGTAGGTTGATCTCTCTTGTCCTCTTCGGTCCGTATGTCGACATGCCCTCACCCTCGTACCACATCGTGTTAGCCCTCAACGTGGACGACACAGCCTTCATAGCAACGTCCCGCAAGCCACGCTAATCGTCAGCTACTGGAGTCGTACCTCAACTAACTTCAACGGTGGTTGAGTAAATGGAGAATTGGCATTAATATCTATAAGCGCACCGCTTTAATTTTCGCTCGTGGTGTACGGCGCTTCATCCAACACCCACCAGTAACACTTCGGGATACCAATCAAACGGGTCGACACTACTCATTACTGAGAGTAACCCTAGATAAGGTTTCACCTGGTCGCCCCACACCGATCAGGTTAGAAAGAAGACTGCACAAAGGATGGGCATGCTGGGTCCCATCCTGGACAGGAAAAGTGATCTCTCCGTCAGCCAGGCCAAGCCAAAGTTCTAACTGGGGGGCGTAAACATCCGCAAAGCGACGGCCCCTTCATCTGTTAGCCATTCCAGCGTTTGACCGCGTAGCTCGGCTTTATAACAGCCACCTAAAGTCTAACAAGGGATTTTGAAGTCTGGCTGAAGGTCTTGCCTGATCTTGCCAAAGAAAATAGCCTGTGTGACAGGACTCCGTACCGTCAGGAACGGAATCCTGCTACATAAGCAGCTCGTCCACCCCATGAGGGATTACACTTGCCCCGCGTGAATATCCGCTCCCCGCACCCATGTCCGGAACCTACAGGTGTTACAATCCGAGGGTGTTAGCCTTGCTACTGGTGCCCCCTAGTACGTAAGTAACAGGTAGATACACAGGATCTGGGTGTTCCGTTGTTCGCCGATCATATCAGAGCCCGGACTGAGAGCTTTGACTAAAAGGTAGGTGAGGTTGAGAAACCTCTTGTACGGCAAATCGGCAGATACTTATGGTGACCGAGGGTTCACTCCGTCGCCTGACGCGAAACCCAAGGGTGGCAAGGACGAGCATTCCTGTCGAAGCCATCGTTCGCAATGGCCAAGTCGACTAAATGAATCGCGTTCGGCGCTGATCAGCGGGGTGCCTCTCCGTTACCCTGACTGAGGGTTTTCCGTGATTTTTCCTCAGTTGTAAGCCAAATACCAGGATATACGACGCAAAGTCGGGGCACGCTCCGCACTCCAATCCCCCAGGCGCGGCGATTTCACTTAAGCACTTGAAATAAGTCGCATACCTCCACTTTGCAACTGAGTCAGCCTGGGCTCAAAAACCAGACAGCCAACCAACCAGTTTCTCCCTCCCATAAATAGTCCAGGGCCACTTAGGCCCTAGAATTCGATGGTCCGCGACCTGAACCCCAAACACGTGGATTGGACCTCGCCTACGAACACGAGACGGGGAAACTCCTACGTGATTATGCCGACAATTCATCTGGTATTTGGACCAGACACCACCAACCCATACGATTCCTCCGCTACTCCCGATGTCTTGGGCAACGTGATTGTGAAGGACCTCCCGTTCTCGGTGTTATGAATTCTTGCTCTGCACTAAGTTCGGACCACCTTACGGTTCTCATGACACTGTGTCGCTCATCCTTTCAATACCAACTGGATCGCCTTGATTTCAGGCGCACTGCCTGGGCCAACTTCCAACTCACTTCTTACATAGTCCCTACCATCTAGTGCTACCTGCAGAGTCGGACGATCGAAGTGTCCTTCCAGACGGCCACGTTATCTCTTCGCCTTGCTACTGGTGCCCCCAAAAACGTAACAGGCAGATAAACAAGTTTGTGGGTGTTCCGCCGTTTCCCTACCTTATCAGAGCCCTGACTGCTACCTTTGGCCCAAAGATAGCTGATGTGGGGAACCCTCTATTACGGGAACTCGGCCGTTACTTATGCTGACAGAGGGTTGACCCCGTCGCCTGACGCGAAACCCAAGGACGCCAGGAGCCAGCACGCCAGTCGAGGCCATCGCCCACGATGGCCAAGTCGACTAAATGAATCGCGGTCGGCGCTAATCACCCGAGCGCCTTTCGGCTACTGTTATTGAGGTTTTCCGTGATTTTTCTAAGCTGTAAGGCAAATGCAAGGGTGTAGGATACAAAGTCGGGGCACGGCCCGCTCTCCCCTCCTCCAGGCGCGATGGCTTCACCTAAGCGCCTGAAAAAAGTCGCTAACCTGGGCCAGTCAGGGCTCAGAACCCAGGCAGCCAACCAAGGTGAGTTTATCCCTCCCATAATTAGCCCAGTGCCTCTTAGGCACTAGTCTTTGGCTAGATCAGTCAAGGCCCTCCGCCTGACTTCCAAATCGTTAGCGTAAGCATATTCCCCTGTTAGATTTAAGGTGTCTGTTATAGAGCCCTTCTATGCGATCTAACGCAAGTATGGCTATCAGACAGGAGGACGTCGACTTGCGCGAAGCGCAAGTCTCCGCCTCAATTTAGTACTTGGGTTTGGCTTGGCATGGCGCTAGTCTTCGGCAAGATCAGCGAAGGCCCTCAGCCTGACTTTGAAATCGGTAGCGTAAGCATTCTCCCCTGTTAGAGTTAAGGTGTCTGTTATATAGAACCCAGCTATGCGGCCAAACGCAGGAATGGCTAAAACAGAGGGACTTCGACTTGCTCCTCGCGCAAGTCCCCGCCACCAGTTAGCAATTTGGCTTGGCTTAAAAACCTTTACACTCAAGTGTAAGATAAACTCCATGTAAATTCTTACCCCAAAAGCGATATTGCGTACTAATACAAGGATTTTCACTTAATTTTAATGCGTTATTCTATATACTTTCATCTTGTACCTAATCCCTGTTTGTCCGGAGAGGTATTTGACGAGACTAAATTGGTAGAGCATTTGTAGCAAAAAGGTTTATCACATCACTCCTGCTTGGCCATGGAGCGGGAACTGCATCAACGGAACATTTTTTCAGTCAAAAAACCCGCAACGTGAAATTCTTTCCAAAATGAAATGCGCCCTTATCATTGCATTTCGTAATCGACGGCGTGGTTTCTTTTATTCTGTCCCAGTATGAGCTTTATCGCTTTTTTTACTGGCATATAGGCAAGTCGTTTCACTCAACTGTAGCGAAACCACCGGAAACGAATTAGGGCCGATTCACACTATACGTCACATTTCCGTTCCGACGCGGAACGTCGCCGTTCAGTAAACGTTTCTCATACGTAATTAAACGGAGATGTTCACACTAACAGGAACGTCTCCGTCACGTCTCAGTTTCGTTCCGTCTCCGTACCCAATTGACTGGAATTCTCAGCTGAGCACAAGGAGGAGGAAACCCCTGCGTGACTATGCCGATGGGAACTCCTGTCTGATCTTTGGACCGGACTCCCTAACCACTAATTCATACAACTCTACTACACCCGATGACCTGGACATCGTGATAACCGGAGATCTCCCATCCTCGGTGCATCTGACTTCTTGCTCTGCTCTAAGCTCAGATCATCTCCCAGTACTCATCGACACTACGTGTCGCTCATCCTTTCAACACCCAACGGATCGACCTGATGTCAGGCGCACTGATTGGGCCAACTTTCAGGTCCAGCTGGAAGCAAAAATTCCGTTCAACCCGGAATTACATAATAGTATGGATATCGACGCGTGTGTTGAGAACTTCTCCGGCGCCATCCTTGGGGCTCTGGAAGCTTCCACTCCTAAGCGTCGCCCGAGCGAAGACCCACACCCCCAGATCGCGGCTGGTATTCAGTATGAAATACGCCTAATAAACCGGCTGCGGATACGTTGGCAGGTCACCAGGGACCCCGCTCTGAAAGCCGAGGTCAACCGCCTCCAGAGGTGGTTGACCAGACGGCTGAATGAGTGGAGGAACAACCAGTGGAGCACGACAATTGAATCCCTAAATCCCGAAGACCAATCTCTGTGGAAGATGACTAAACGGGTGATGATAGTTCCCACTCCATCTCCCCCCCTGGTCACACCGAGGGGAATCGCTCTCTCAGACTCTGATAAAGCTGCAGCCCTGGCCGACAGTTTGGAGGCTCAGTTTCAGCCGGTCACCGTTCCTTCGGTCCCGACCGTCATTGAGATGGTTGACGTAGCGCTGGAATCGTACCTCCAGACCCCTGACTGCGAACCAAATTTGACCAAACCTGACGAGGTTCGAGAAGCCATCAGGGGCCTTAAGGTGGGCAAGGCTCCGGGACCTAACGGTATCCCGAACAGGGCCCTAAAGCATCTTTCCATGCGGGCGGTACTCCTACTCGTCCAAATCTTCAATGCTATCCTACGCACCCATCACTTTCCTCCGGTTTGGAAGCACGGTCGGGTGATCTCCTTACTTAAATCGGGGAAGGATCCGGCACAGCCATCATCCTATCGGCCCATCAGCCTCTTGGACACGATTGGAAAATCGTTTGAGAAAATCCTGCTTAACAGGATCTTATATGTAGTAGGCGAGCGTGGGTTGCTGAGGGACGAACAGTTTGGGTTTCGACCCAGGCATAGCACGTCCCTGCAGCTGGCCTGCCTCGTTGAACGAATAACCAAGAATTTCGGCGAGAAGAGACTGATAGGCACGGTGTTCCTGGACGTGGCCAAAGCCTTCGGTACCGTTTGAATCGAAGGCCTCCTATACAATTTGACCGTCCTTAATTTCCCGTCGTACCTTGTCCACATCACTTCAACATGCCTTCGGGGTCGGACGTTCGGGGCGTCCTTCCTGACTGCCACGTCATCACGTCGCGGCATGCGGGCTGGGGTGACGCAGGGTGGGTTGATCTCCCCTGTCCTCTTCAGCCTGTATGTCAACGACATGCCTAAACCCTCACATCACGTCGAGTTGGCCCTCTGCGCGGACGACACGGCCATCATAGCCGCGTCGCGCACTCCGGCGCTGCTCGTCAGCTACCTGCATTCGTATCTCAGCCATCTAGAACGGTGGCTGACTGAATGGAGAATTGCCATTTGCGATTTGCCGAGCACTTTTCGGCTGCCCTGACTGAGGTTTTACCGAGATTTTCCTCAGTTGTAAGGTAAATGCCAGGGCATAACTTGATGCAAAGCCGGGACACGGCCCGCACTCCCACCCCTAGGCGTGGAGACCACACCTAAGCGCCTGAATTCTCACTCAGATCGCCAGTCTGGGTTCGAACCCCAGACAGCCAACCAACCAAAGTAGGAACTTTCCCCAACTAAGTACAGTGCCTCCTAAGCACTAGTCTTTTGTTTTATCAGTCAAGGCCCCCAGCCTGACTCCATACCGTTGCGTTAGCCTACCCCCAGTTAGAGTAAAGGTGTCTGTCTGAGTCCAGCAATGCGCTGAAGCCCAAGAATGGCTAACAGACAGAGGGATGTCGACTTGCGCTTCACGCAAGTCTCCTCCCTCAGTTAGAACTTTGGCTTGGCTTGGCTTGGCATCCCCACTGCGCTTCGAGTGTTTGATTGCGATGAGGCCTGTCTGATTGTCTTCATAAATGGATGAAAAATTAATAGATTTGGTGCGTAAATGTGTCGAATTATACGACATATCACATAAGAAGTATAGTGACAGTGTATGGAAAGAAACGTTGTGGGGACAAATAGGTGAAGAGTGATCACATACGCTTCTTTTTATCACTTATGACAGCATGTTTCTCTTCTTCATCTAACATCAATACTGTTACTGCTAACTGTCTTTTAGAAGACGAATGAGGCTGCATATTTGATGGAGATAAGCTCGGGCCTCCTATCACGTGCTATGCCGGAAGGTGACTGAACATGGCAGACAGTGTGAACACAGATCAATCTGACGGATTGGAGAGGGAACGATGACGGAACGGAAACATGACGTATAGTGTGAATCGGCCCTAACGAGTCTGTCGAATGGTTTGTATTGTTGCGACTAACCGACCACAAATCACGTCCCTCGGGCAGTTTATCTATTCCTGCTTTATCTGCATCGTTGGGCTCAGTAAGAGACACCTTGAACTATAAGTGTGAAAGATCTTGTTTCTGATTTGCCATTCCATCATTAGCTGAAATTTTTAATTTTGGTAGGGGCCATCCCGTTATGTTTAAAATACGATAATAGAAAAGAAATTATACAAGTACACAGTCAAAAAAACAATGTATATTTTGCCTTAGTGGCTACTGGTTTTGGCCATTACGGTCATCAAGCCAATGTTATACAAAAAGTTATAAAGGCTGGTTACATTTGGTGCATATATATATATTAAGTGATATGAGATCCCATTTACCTGAATGACAATATTTATTAACCCTTTTAGTGCTAGCCCTCCACACCGTACGTATGCGAGAAGTGCGCGCCTGATTCTGCGAAAATTGTTAGTCTTAAGAAAAATTGTTCTATTCACCACAAATATGAAGGACTCCCAGATTTTTTCTATATCACAAATAGGTCTCGTAGTACACATCCAGTAGCACTGCTTTGCTTGTTTTTGTAACACACGTCTCATTTTAAACATAAAACTTTGTTTGAAAAACCCGTAAGAACAAAAACTCAACTTTGACTGAAATTTTTTACACTTAACATTTTTTCTAGTAACGTCTGCTGCAAGTTTCAGTTAAAACCATAAACAGTGAATAAAGCTGCAAAGTTTTGTGCACTTTCAC
>JGI20166J26741_11577473_pt1 | contig 11896 bp, 5 predicted proteins | sample TergutCu122P5_FD_26741 | JGI IMG/M metagenome (IMG submission 26741) | reverse complement strand
GAAGTTCAATGCGCGGTACGTCCAACTGCCCGCCATCGCGTCGAATCGGGCGCGTGCCGACGGTACGGCGGTCGCCGACCCCGTGCTGACCGATCCGGTGATGACGAACGCTTTTTCATTGGACGAAGGCGGCCAGAGCGATATTATCGAAACCAAATCCGGTTTCGCGATTATCGAGGTTTCAAAGGTCGACCCGGCGCATAACGAAACCATGGATGCCATGAAAACCGAATTGGTGTCGTTATGGAAAACAGACGAACAGAAAAAGCAGGCGTATCTAAAGGCCAATACGATTCTGTCGGGTCTGAATTCCGGCAACGGGGCCGCGTCGATCGGCCCGGACACGACGGTTGGCCGCGCGACCGGCGCCCCGATAGAGGTCTTGAACGCCGCGTTCGCGAACGCGCCCGGAACCAAAACGATCATTCCGGCCAAAGGCGCGTTTTACGTTATTTGGGTGAAAAACGCGATCGAACCGAAGATTGACGCGGATAAGAAAGACGCGTTGCGCAAAGAGGCGGCGGCCATGATGTCCCGCATCGTGATTGACGACTATTCTGGATTTTTGGGCCGCGAATATCCGGCAAAGATCAACAATAGGCTGATGAACAAATTATTCGGCGTAAAATAAAAAACACACCGAATCGTCATCCTCGCAAAGGCGAGGATCCCTTGTAAAAATGATCGCCGGCTTTGCCGGCGATACTCATTTGTGTTCGCGACAGAGTCGCGAACGGATTGAAGCAAGGGATGCTCGCCTTCGCGAGCATGACGGATAGTTTCCTCAATTTTTCCCTTGCGCGGAAATGGGGTTTTATAGTAAAATACAACGGTGTAGGAAACGGAGAGAATGTTTAAAAAATTCAGACTATTTGCCTTGGCTTTTTGCGCTATGTGCGTTGTCTCGGCGGCGCGCGCGGACGATTTCGCGATGGCGGCGCAATTATTGTCCGCGGCGAAAAACGGCGATATCCAAACGGTTCAGGCCTTGGTGAATCAGGGCGCGAATATCAATTATGTCGATAATACCGGGCTGTCTTTGGTCTGTACCGCGCTGATGAACAATGATATGAAGGCCGCCCAGATCTTACAGGTTTATGGCGCGGACGCGTCCAAGTGCGACCGGCAAATCAAACAATATAATCAGAAATTGCCCAAATCGGATTCCGGGGGAATGTTTTCGGGCCTGTCCACCGCGCAAACAATCGCTTTGGCCGCCGGTGGGGCGGCCATTGTCGCAGGTGGGGCCTGGCTGTTGATCAGCCAACTGGGCAATGCGCACGGCAACGGCAACGGCGGTTCTGGCGGCGGCACCGGCAATCGTCCCGGCGGCGGCGGCGATACCGGCGGCACCGGCGGCGGCACGACCCCGTGGACGCCCGGCGGATTGCCAAAGGGCCCGGCGGAATTGGCCGCGAATTTCAGTTATCCGAACGAATTGAATTTTTTCAGCCCGTCGGCGTCGGACACGGCGAATCAGGGCAATTATTTGAACTTTAACGTGTTCAACCAGGCCGGCGCCGCGATCAATCAGAATTATTTGCTGATGATGCATGGGTATTCGCCGATGGCCCGCGGATACATGGGGATGACGACGCTGCGCGATGCGAACAACGCGCCGCTGCCGCTTATCCTGCCCAATCTTTACAATACATACAGCGGGCAACAGGCGATGGGGGGCAAACCGATTCTGACCGCACTGATCACCGCGAACGGCGTCAACCCGACGGGCAGCGCGACGGGCCAAACCTTTCTAACCTGGGCCACTTGTGCGTCCGCGACCGGCAACTGTACCGGCCCGGCGACCATCGCGACGAAATACGCGAACGATACCTATACCGATCCGATGAATCCCGCGACCATATCGGAAAACGCGGCCACGGTAAAGTCATTCGATTTTTCCGGATACGGCACGGTCTATCATTCGGCCGGCGCGGATACGATCCTGGCCCAGATTATCGGCGGCGGATTCGGCGGATCCGCGACGGGCGCCGGCGACTTTGTGGGATTCATGCCGAACGGGCAGTTGGCGATCTATCGCACCGGCGGCGGGATGCTTTGGTCGACGGCCAACGCGGGCGCGACGATCGCGACGGATGCCGCGGGCGGCCCCAGCTTTCAGACCGCCACCGCCGTCACATGGGGCAACGGCGATCAATTCAGCGCGACATACAACGCCGCGGCCGGCACGCTGACACTGGTCAATATTCTGACTTCGACATCGGTTACCTGGACGGTCAGCCCGAACGGTTTGACGGCATACAGCGCGCCCGCCACAGACGGCAGCCGCACCGTCTATAACATCGATACCGCCGGCAATATCGTTTGGGCCGGAACGTTATCCAGCGGCGGCACGTTGACCCCGCCGCCAACGCCGACGACGGTCGGAACCGCCGCCGGCAATTCCACTTTGCGGACGCTATCCACGCTGACCATCGATAATGCCGGCGTTCCGACCACCTATCAGACGGCGTTCGATCCGAAAACGAATGCCATGACGCTGACCCCGTGCACGGACGCGACCTGTACGACGATCGACGCGACGGGCGCGATTTTGAATTGGTCGATCGGCGATAACAATACCGCCGCCGAAGTGTTCGGCACGGGTTTCAAATATTACACGCTGGATCCGGCCACCGGAACCGTCACGCTGGTCGCCGCCAAGACGCAGCAAGATTACAAGAACTGGCAGGCGATGTCGAACGCCATGACGACCGGGGCCGCGTCCATCGCGAATGCGGCGACGATTCCGTCCATGACTTTGGCGAATACGGATACCGTGGCCAGTGTCGCGGTTTTGCTTTCGCAATACGCGGACATTCCGTCGCAACGGATTCTGTTCAACCAAATGATCGATTCTTATTACAGCCCGCTGTATAATTCGGATCCCGCTTTGAATAACGAACCCGCCGGCGCAAATCCGCAGAGTTATTATGCCGGCCTGGTTCTGGGCGGCACCAATGCCGCCAACAATTCGCCGATTTTGATTTTCGGCGCGGGCATGTCCCAGTTCGGCGCCGGCGAAAAGCTTAGCACCAAACTGGCCACGTTCGAAAATTACGCGCCGGCGCTGTATCCGAATCTGGATAAATTATTCATGACCGTCGTCGCGGTTCAATACATCAGCGGCACCGGCACGAGTCAGGTCAGCAGCATTTACAGTTACGACCCGGCCACGGCGGGCAAGATCGGGTTGGCACTGACCACGGACGGCACGACTGTTCTTCAATCGCGCGCGTGCGGGGTGGCGGGGCTGGGCACCGGGTCGGTCGATCCGTGGTGCTTTGCGGCGGCGGGCGCGAATACGGGTCAGGCGGTTGCCGCCATGGCCGGCGCGGTCGGCGCGGTCAAGGGCGCGTTCGGCGGCATGACAACCCCGATGACAAATCAGCAGGTGTTCACGTTATTGGCCTTGACCGCCGACGGGCCGTATCTGGGCACCGACACGCGGGGCGGCGGATCGACCGCGTTCACGGCCGATACATTGACCGCGTATCTGAAAAGCATTTACGCATTGCCCGCGGATCGTCAGGTCATCGTCGACAGCGGCAAAGTCTCTTATTTGCAGGAATTCGCCCAGGTATTCGGATACGGTCTGGTCAATCTGGAACGCGCGGTCACCCCGGGGACAAAGGTTTATTTTTACACGGCCAATAAAATTTCATCCGGTTCCGGCAACGCGTATTGGCGCGTCGCGTCGGTATCCGCCCAGGCGGCCGCGAATACGACATTGGCGCTCAGCCCGTCGTTCGGGGCGCGGAACGCCACGATCGGCGTGCCGGTGTACGATGTCTTGACCTCGTTGGACGGTACCGTGTCGATGCCGCGCATCTTTGCGAATACGATTTCTCTGGATACAAGACAAAGCGGATTGCTTTCTGCGAACATGCTGGCCGCATTTTCGGTCGACGGGCATGACGATTCGCAATTCACGATTCACGATTCACGAATGACGTTCAATCTGTCCATGCGCGATTCATTTGTGAACGACGGATACGGCAATTTGGACAAGGTCGGAATGAATTATGCGTCCGGCAATTGGTCGTTCGGCGCAAAGTACGAACATGATTTCGGCGATACGAATATTGTGCGCGGCGATGCGGCGAATCCGGTGCTGGCATTGGCGTCGAATACGATATCGTCCGACGCGACATATCATTCCGGCAATTGGTCTTTCAATGCGCGGGGCTTTTCCGGATCAATGACGGCAGAGGGTCTGTTGGCCAACGATCCCGCCATGACGGGGATGTATGTGCCGGCGCGTCTGGGCGGCGTCGCGGGGGCATCGGCGGGCGCGGGATACGCGTTTGGCAAGCATGTTAAATTTGAATCGTCGGTCGGATTCATGAACGAATCGGATACGATTTTGGGCGCGTATTCCGGCGGGATGTTGGGACTGGGCGGTGCGGACACGACATACATCGATAATGTTTTGTCGGTGGATATCACCCGGGATTTGAAATTCAACGCGCGTTACACGTATGCGCAGACGCGCGGGAATCCGGTGGGCGGCATGGTGTTGGGATTGTCCGATTTGGAATCGGATGCCTATTCGGTCGGATTGCAATACGGCGGATGGTCGTTCAATGCGGCGTTGCCGTTGGCCATGACGCATGGCGGGATGCAATACGCGACGGCGGATTACAGCCTTGCCGATTCGCCGACCGGCGCCGGATACGATCTGGTGGCGAATCCGTATGCGGCGAATCTGGATTTATCGGCGCACGCGCGTGAGGCACGGTTCAGTGCGGCATACCGGACGAAATTGGACGACCGGACATCGGCCGCGATCGGATTTATTTATCGGATCAATCCGAACAACACGGCGGCATTCGGAAACGAATCGATCCTGATGCTGAAACTGAATCATCTGATCGGGATATAAAGCGCGATCGGTCAGGATGACCGCGATTTTCTGGATGTTTCGATCTCGCGCAATTGCCGCCGCGCGAATAACATATAGCCGGATTCCGTATACGCCGCCGGTTTCAATTTTCCAATCGATACCCAATATCTTATCGTCGAAGTCGGCAATCCGGCCAGATCTGCGAATTTTGCGATGGTCATCATGTCGCGGAGATTTGACGCGCCGCCATCCAAAATATTGATTGCCATGGAAAGCGATCGGGAAAGCGCGCCCGTCATAAAGCGTTCGTATCTTTCCGAATTTCCCGTCAGTTGAAAATCTTCGATGGCGTCCAGATAGCGTTTGCGGTCGAGCGGGCGGATAATGATCGGTGCGAATCCGGCCCGCATCAGCATGAAATTCATCAGTAGCCGCGCCGTCCGCCCGTTTCCGTCGACGAACGGGTGAATGGAAACCAGGCGCAAGTGCGCGGCCATCGCCCGGCGCGCAGCGGCGCGATCCGGCTTTTTCAGCCATGCGAAAAAGTCGTCCATCAATTCCGGTATCCGCGCATAGTTCGGCATGACGACGCGCGATCCGGCGATGCGGACGGGAACGTCGCGGTACGCGCCCGCATTGCGGTTGTCTATGCCGGACAGAATGCGTTCGTGTATTCCCAATACCAATTTTTTATCGGGTGCGCGGCCGATGGATTCCAGAATGAACGCAAAGGCGTCGGCATGGTTGCGCGCCTCGATATAATCCTTGATCGGCTTTGTCCCGGTTGTGAAGTTTTCAGTAATGGCCCGCGCGGTTTCGCGCCGGGACAGGGTGTTTCCCTCGACCGCGTTGGACGTATAGGCCAATTCGGTCCGCAGCCATTCGTATAAAACGGTTCGATTGTTTTTGTTGGTTAAAAGCCGGTCCAAAATTTTCTTTTTCGCGATAATCTTTTCGTTCATGATAAGACCTTTTACTTTATAGTTTTAATATTTTATAACTATGAAGTATAAAGTCAAGGGGAAATATGGACGTGCGGGCGGATCATAATCCGCCCATGTGACATTGTTAGTAATTTTTTATCCGGACACTTATTGGCAATTGAACATGAATTTAAAGGTATCGCCTTGTTGCGTTTTGTAAGTGATGCTTTTATAAGTTTGAGTTTGCGGGTCAATGTCATGGGCGGATTCTGTAATCGTTTGATCAATGCCACGCCAATCCGGTTTGAAATCCGGGTAGTCCCTTTTCAATGTCGGCGCGATTACGTTTTTGCGAAACGTTTCGAAAGAATCGGTTTTTTTGCAATTAGGCACGTTATAGGCTTTGCTCAAAGGCCTTTTTGTCGCGGCTTCTTTTGCGGCCTGTTGCTGGGAATAATTGTCCCATGCGGCGGCGGCCTTGCCCGTGCTATCATTTATCCAACATTGGCATTGCGCGACATTATACATAAAGGCTTGAAACTTTGTTCCGACGATCACGCTATTGCACATCGTATGACAGGCATCGTCCGAAAGCGGCCCCAAAGAAGTGCAGTAATTATAACCGCCGACTTCATCGAATGATAACCTGCCTTTTTGCGCGATGCAATTCGCGTTCAACTTGTCGGTCGCGACCTGGCCCGGCTCCACTGTTTTAGCGGCCCCGCCCGTGTTGCCCGTACCGGTTTTGCTTGCGGCCGCCGCGGGCGTTTTGGTTGCGGACGATTGATTTGTGGTGCTGGAATTGTTGCCTGAATTCGGTGCGCTATACCCCCCCCCACCGGCGAGATTGGACGATCCGACGGCACTACCACCCGCACAGGCCTGACTAGTGATATTAAAGTTCACCCCGCGGCAAAGATCTAGGTCAGATGTTCCACGCCGCGGCTTTTGGCAGTTTATCGGGTCTTGATTCGCGACCGGCCAGCTGAGTGGCGACTCAGACCAGCTAATAACTACATTTTTAGACATATCTTGATTCCTGTTGGTAATAAACTGTGCAACCGCGTCGGCGCGACAATGTGCCAATGCGTCATTATTCTCTAAACATGATCCTTTTTTTCGCGCGGCCGGTTTGATTTGGGTGTTGTCGGTTGATCCGGTGACGGTTAAACAAAAGTTACCGGAAATAATCCGATCTTTTATTGGGTTTATCTGGTCGCTGATCGCCTGTTTTCCGCCATCGGTCAAGTTAGGAGACCCTGACGCGAATAGCGTTTTTCCCGATAGTGTTATCAGCGGCGTAATCGGGCATTTGCCATCCGTACCCACTGGTTTACCATCCGGACAGGTACAAGAAGTAATAGTGCCGGATGCATCCGTTTGCTGGGTCTGGTTATTCGGATCGGCGCACTTACATACAGGGGGCGTTTTGGTTTGATCTATTGCCAACCCCTTTGCGGACGGACAATCCACGGGCGCGGCTTTGCAGGTCGTATTCGTATCGCGTATTTGACCGGCGGGGCAATCGATGCATGTGCCGTATGTTTGCGATGTCGCGTTCGTATCCATTATCTTGTTGCCCGGGCAATTGCAAACCCCGTCCGCTTCGGTGGCCGACGTATCCTTACACTGACAAATCGAGTTACCCGCGCCGTCATCGATTTCGATAAACATAAACTTATTGTTACCCTTGGCGTCGCATATTCCGGTATCCGGAACGCATGTTCCGTCTTTGACATGCTGTGTCCGGCCGTCGGTGGTCGCCGGGCACGGCCCACATTTCCCGTTGGTTTCCACTTGATCCGGCGGACACTTGCAATCATCGTCCGGAATGCCGCCGTTGTCGCAGATTTTCGGTTGCGGTGCCGGGGGCAAATCTTTATGCATTTCTTTTTTCAACGCCTGATCCGCTTTCCACCGGTCGATCGCGCGGTTGATCGCGCCGGACGCGATCGCGCCCGCGGCCACGCCGACGCCCGCGCCCATGAACGCGCTGCTGGCGCCCGTTTGCTGCATGGTCAGCCGCGCGGCGTTTTCCTTGAACGTCGTGATGTCGATGCCGAACCAATCCGGCGTGCACATGAAACCCGCTCCTGCGAATAGCTTTTTGGATGACACCGGCGCGGACCATCCCGTCGCCGTCATCTGAACCGTATAGACGCAATCCAGGCTGGACCGATCGAACGCGCCGCCGGACGACATGCAATCGGTCGACATCCGATCCAAAAGCGTGTTCAGCTGCGCCGTCCACGCCGCGATATTCTTTTCGGTGTCGGTGCGCATGCCGCCGAAAACCTCCATCGCGCGGGCGGCCAGGCCGCTATCGGCCTCTTTGCATTTGTCCGCGATCGATTGGCATTTGGCGATGGCGGCGTTGCCGGCGGCCACGCCCAGACATTTCGGGAATCCGCGGCCGCCGCATGCCGTCACGATGCAGGCGTTGTACGAATTCTGATTATTGAAATTCGCGCAAGCGTTCAGCGTGTTGAATCGCGCCATGAGTGCGTTCATGTCGCGGTCGGCCTTTATTTCCGGCGCAAACAGCGTGAATTCGCGGCCGGAACATTTGACGGTCAAATTGCACGAATTCATTTTGCCGCCGAATATCGTGTCGCCGTCCGTTGCGCACCCGGTGAAATCGTTGCCGCATTTGTCCGCCATGCATTTGCGCAGCCCGTCGTTGCACGCATTTCCCGTGCCGGCGGAAACGGCGGCATGCGCGGCGTTCGCCGCGGCGGTTTGATCCGCGGCGGCGTATGCGGCCCGCTGCGCGGCAATGCTGGCGGCCAGCTTTGTGTCCGTTCCGGAATTCGCATTCGCGTCCGAAAACATGGCCGAAAAGTCGGATGATTTATCCGCGACCGATGGCGGCGCGGGTGGCGTCGGCGTTTCCACAACGGGTTCAGGGACCGGGGTTTCCGGTTCGGATTGGTGGGGCGGGTTTGTCCCAAACCCGCCAGAATCAGGCGACTTTGAGGACAAAGTCGCCCCACCATCGGCCGCCGCGGGCGGCGGCATCAGGGATGGCATGCGATTGACGGTCGGCCGCGAATTCGTGGCCGCCGATATGACCGTCGGTCGTGCGACAACGGTCGATGTGTCGCTTTGCGCCGCAAGCGGCGCAAAGCAGAGCATAGAGCATAGAGCATAGATAATAGATATGCTTGTTTGTTGTTTTGAAAAATATTTTTTTACTTTGAACATTTATCTATGCTCTATTATCTCTGCTCTATGCTCTATTTCAACCGGTTGCATGCCGTGTTGACCCAGGCGCATAGCGTGCTCGCGTACGATTTTTCATTCGCGCCGCCGATATCCGGGCATCCGTTCGGCATATAGCCGCATGCCGTCGCGACACAGCTGCGCAGCGCGGATCCGTCGTTGCACGACGCGGTGACGGATTGCAGTTTCGCGGTGCGCGCGGCCCGTAACGCCGATACGATTTTTTGCAGATTCGCCTCGTACATTTTTGCATAACTGTCGCGCGCCGATTTCATCTGCGTTTTCAATGCGACGGCGAACGCGTCGCATTTCGTTTCCACCAACGCGCTTGAGAAGAATTTATCGAAAATGGAATCGTCCGTGCCGGACGCCGGGCAATTCGTAAAGTTCAGGCCGCACCGCGATGCGTCCGCCATATAATTTTGCATCTCTGACTGACACGCGGCCTGCGTCTTGGCCGGCTTTGGCGCCATTGCGGCGGCGTAATCGTTATCGCTTAATACCGCTTTGCACGATTGTTGGATCAGTTTGTCGTAATTGGCCGATACGTCGTCCGCGGTGCATCCGTCGATTTTTTGAATGCATTGGCCCGTGGCCCAGGCATACCGTGCGCCCGCGCCGGCCGGGGCCTTTTTCAATTCCGCATCCGTAAAGGTAATGCCGGTCGTTTTGCCCAGACTTAACGCCTGCATCGCCGGAACGCCGCCGCCCAGTTTGTAGGTGGAATCCTGTTTTATCGCGCCGGCCGCCAGGTCGGTTCCGCACAGCGCGCATCGTGCGCCGATCATCGTGTCCGCATTGATAGCGCACGCGGAATCCAGGCATTTGACCAGGTTCGGCACATTGCACGCCGCGCCGCGCGCGGACGTAGGGGCGCATAATTGCGCCCCAAGCGCACAGGTAACAGATAACAGATAAAGAAAATGACGGGCAGATTTGCGCATAAATCTCTCTTAATAAAGAATTTTAACAGAAAATGAAATTTCATTCAATGGGGAATATTATGGCAATGTACTTTTCCTGCCCCCGACAGGGGGCGGGAAGGATTTTCTTAACGATGCGAAGCAGAGTTTAGAAAATCCAGGGTGGGGGTTGAATGGGTCGGAATTTATTTTCCCCCACCCAAGAACTTCTAACTCGCGTTGCTCGTAAGAAGTTCTATCCCGCCCCCTCGCGGCTACGCCGCGTGGGGCAGGAAAAAGCCCTCACTTGTGAGGGCTTTTTCTCATAAGGAAAATTGCTTAAGCGGCCTTTTTATTTTCAGAGAACGTCTCGACCGGCGGTTTTTTGCCGTTCACGACGTCCGCATCGATCACGATTTCTTTCAATTCCGGATGATCCGGCGCGTCGAACATCGGTTGCAATAATGTTTTTTCCAAAATGGACCGCAATCCGCGCGCGCCCGTTTTCCGGGCCAATGCCCGTTCCGCGATGGCCGCCAATCCGTCGGGCTTGATGGTCAGTTTGACGCCCTCCATGTCAAAAATCGCCTGATACTGTTTGACGATCGCGTTTTTCGGTTCGGTCAGGATTTTGACCAGTGCGTCTTTGTCCAATTCGGTCAATGTGGTCAGGATGGGCAGACGCCCGACCAATTCCGGGATGATGCCGAATTTTACCAAGTCCATCGGCTGAACCTGATCCAGATAATTTTTCGCGGCGCGATCTTCCTTTGACGATACAGTTGCGCCGAATCCGATGCCCGCGCGTCCGCCGATGCGCGTGCCGATGATTTTGTTCAATCCGTCGAACGCCCCGCCGCAGATAAACAGGATGCCGGACGTGTTCATTTGCTGCAACGCCTCGCCCGGATGTTTGCGCAGCGACCCGGCATTCGCCGGAATGTTCGCCGTCGTGCCTTCGATCAGTTTCAATAGCGCCTGTTGCACGCCTTCGCCACTAACATCGCGGGTCAGCGACGGGTTTTCGGATTTGCGCGAAATCTTGTCGATTTCATCGATGTAAATGATTCCCCGCTGTGCCCGTTCCAAATCGAAATTCGCATTCTGTAACAGGCGGGTCAGGACGCTTTCGACGTCTTCGCCGACGTATCCCGCCTCGGTCAGTGTGGTTGCGTCCGCGATCGCGAACGGCACGTCCAGAACGCGGGCCAGCGTTTGCGCGAACAAGGTTTTTCCGACGCCGGTCGGCCCGATCATCAAAATATTTGATTTTTGGATTTCGACGTCGCCCCGAATCCCGGCGGAGTGACGCTTGTAATGATTATAGACGGCGACGGATAACGTCCGTTTCGCGTCATCCTGACCAATGATATATTCGTTCAATATTTTATAGATTTTGCTGGGCGTCGGCAGTTTGGACGCGGCGGCGGTAATTTTCGTCTTTTCGTCGTCCGCCATGATATCATTGCATAGCCCGATGCATTCGTCGCAGATGCAGACGTTTTTGCCACTGACCAGCTTTTTAACCTCATACACCGCCTTGCCGCAGAAACTGCAGATCTGACCATCGGCGGCCGGTTGGTTTTTATCAACTATTTTTTTATCGGACATTTCTTGTATCCAAAATTTGTAGGGGCGCGTCGCGACGCGCCCCGGGCGGCTCACGAGCCGCCCCTACAATTATTGTTTCTTTGTTAAAACATCATCGATCAGACCGAAACTTTTCGCCTCGGCTGACGTCATCCAGTTGTCGCGTTCGATCGCGTCGGCGATGATTTTTTCCGATTTGCCCGTTTGATCCGCATAGAATTTGATCAATTTGTTTTTCAGCGCGACGGATTGCTTGATCTGGATTTCTAAATCGGTAACCTGACCCCGGGCGCCCGACAATGGCTGATGAATCATGATATGCGCATTGGGCAGGGCAAAACGTTTTCCCTTTTCGCCGCCGGCTAAAATCACGGATGCCGCGCTGGCCACGATCCCCATGCCGATGGTCGATA
>JGI20166J26741_11577362_pt1 | contig 11897 bp, 8 predicted proteins | sample TergutCu122P5_FD_26741 | JGI IMG/M metagenome (IMG submission 26741) | reverse complement strand
AAAAAATCTTCATAAGCCGAAAAATTTGTTAGCAGGGTCACTTGTTAGCCGAGGTATTACTGTATTTTCTCTTGGGGTAAAAGATTACTGTTAAAAAAATGCAGTGGGCAGCCAGGTGGACCACGTAAATGTGCCATTATAATTGAACAAAGCATATGGCCAATAAAGGTTAAAGGTATAAAGTTGTCTGTGTACATTTCACAAAGGCATACAGTAGTGGAGGTGTAGCCCACTCTTTCGTAAGTTTGGCACTGGATGGAGGTGAGTTGTCAGCCTTGAGACCCAGATGCTGTACCACTGGAGAAAGAACCCCTCATAACCATTGAATAGGCTGGGTAGGCCCCAGAGCCAACCTAGACATTGTGGAGAAGAGAAAAATCGCTTGCTTCTGCTGGGATTTGAACATATATCATTCAGCTTGTAACCTAGTCACTAAACTGACTAATATATCAACTTCTGTTGTTCGCTTTGCTGAAAAGGGCGTTCTCTACCATATTTAATTTTTGTTGTTGTCATACATAGCAGATACAGTATCCCACATGGTTTTCTGTCTTGTTACACAGCAATAATGTGAAATATGTTAAACTTTTTTATCATCTGGCTAAGTATTCTTTCACAATCAGTAAAATTTTGGTGCACTGTGGTGCTAGTGTTGCTTCCATATAAATACTGTGCAGTGAAACTTGGATTTTACAGTCCTGACTTTTTCTTGATTCTATGCAAATTTATATTGGTCCTACTGAAACCTCCAAAACAATAATTTATTTTTGTGGCGTACACATTCGTGCTGTCTACATAATTCAATTACACATTCAAACTGGGCTTATATTGACCTCCTCCTGTTTTAAATACCTACACAAGCAGAAGGTGATAATCATGAACACATGAAAATGTTTAGTATGGACCCATTCATGGTTGTTTCCAGGAATCAGAATAAGAAACTATTGAGTCTCTGCACTTAAAAAGAAAAACCAGAGGGCCAGTTAACATCTGAGGCAATAAAATACAGAGCATGGAAACATGCTAAATTGCAAGCCATGCAGCATCACTCACACCAGCACAGGTTGGAGTGTGTATTTTGGTGGGGAAGGCCTGGTTCTGTCTCCAGTGAAGAGCTATGCTGTGCCAGAAATGAATCTCTACAATATTTTTGTTAGGAATGAAGGGCAGATACACTGACAAAATATTTCATAAAGTTCAATATTGATAGTTTATGTGAAGGCTGCCCTCAGGAATGTTGAGAACGAGGTGTACAGAGGAAAAAGTGAAGCAGCAGCAATTGACTTTAATGGATATGTCGAAGAAATTAACTACATTACATTTTAATGTGTTAAAATATTAATTTAAATGGTCCCTTCAGAAACATAAAATCCAGGCTTCACTGTGCTGATCTTGAAAGTAGCAAAAATTAAATAAAATGAACAGAATTACATCTTGATTTTTTATTCAGAATTTATTAGGGGCATCAGACATGAATGTATAGATATAATATGCAAATGCCATTGAATATAAAGAAATGGGGTTAAAAAGCAATATTTTCTGTTTACATGTGCTGCATTAATTGGCCGTATTTTTACAGTGATAAAAGGGGAAGCTATGTGAATTGCCGGCAAGTGTTGGATGAATTGGGCCTCAGCCATGCAACAGACCAGGACTGTAGCAATGTGCGTTACATAAGTGAGTGTGTCTCAAAACGTGCTGCACATCTGGTGTCAGCTGGTACAGCCACACTCATTAATAAAATGGGACAGGATAATGTGACTGTGGGTATTGATGGCTCAGTGTATCGTTTTCACCCACACTTCCATGACCTGATGACTGAGAAGATTGCACAGCTCATAACACCTGGAATTAAGGTGTGTTCATTATGAAAAAATTGCCTTGTTAATTTAATGTGTATTGGATGTGCACTGCATGTCATCATTCTTTCCAGTATGGACCTACTAAAGTATCAGAACCTAATCTACATGACTACACAGTCTTAATATGCTGATTGGCTTTGCAGTAATAGATTAATAGCTGCAATGTTCTAAGCAGTATATAGTCAACAAAGAATTCATACCACTTTGTATTCTTTTAAAGTAGCAACCTAAAAGATTTAAGTGGCATCCAAGATTTCTAATTAAAAATGACAGTACACTTTTGTGTAAAAAGACTGCAGGAACTGCCATAATCAAAGAGGGCAGTTACTACCTTTAGATTCAGAGTTCTGTAAACACTGTGTCCAATAACAAGGCACAAGTCAGCTGTTGAACATTATTTTAATTTAATGTATAATTCTCATTACAGTTTGACATCATGCTTTCAGAAGATGGAAGTGGACGAGGTGCAGCTCTAGTGGCAGCTGTAGCTTGTAGAGATCGGTGAAGTAGACGTAATTTAACATAATGAGACTATGGTTAGAAACGATTGTACAAACTAGGCTACATGGGTTCCTATAGATACTGTAATTCTGAAGACCATGGTACCAAGTATGCATATAGTGTACTTGCTGTGATAGTGGACAGAGCTACTGCAGGACAGAAATCAGTGAGGATGAACAGATGTATATATGGAACATAAATTCTAGGTCTGTGTGTGTGTGTGTGTATGTGTGTGTGAGAGAGAGAGAGAGAGTGATTGTAGTAAAGGATTAGGGGAGTGTATGTGTGTGTTTAACATCTGGAATAAAGAGACCTGGACAAAGTGAATGAGATAATTTGCTACACAGCATCTGAAGAATGCAAATGAGATTTTCAGTTCCACAAGAACACTCCATATGAACTTGTTTTATTGTAACTTATTATGTTTGTGGAATTCAGCCAAGTTTTTAAATAGATATTTTAGTCACTTTTTATTATGTGAATATGCAACCTGAAGATTATTTCAGATGAAACTATAAACATTTTAAGAGTTTGTATGCAGTAAAATGCTTAGAGACATTTCTAAGTCCATGGAATATCAGAATTTTTATTTTTGCTTCATAATCATCTTCAGCAGGGAATCCTAGTTATGACATGGCATATAATGTTCACTGAAATGCAATAATCACAAAAGATGGCAAAGTACAAGCTTTATGAAGGTTCAGTTCATATAATTTATGAATTTCTACTTGTGTTTATGGGTGATTTAAATATATTTAACCCTCTGATGATGAACATTACAGATATTGAATTATATTTAACTCTCTGATGGTGAACATTACAGATATGTAACATGCAGTGTGATGCTCAAAACACCAAATATTGACTACTGCCAGTGGTGAATTATGGCTGCTCATGCAGTGCTTTCATTTCTGGGCTACTGGAATCTTCTGCAGAGCACACTGGGCATTTTATTCTGGTGTAAAGGGTTAATAATTATGGGATTAAACAATTGTATGTTTAAATAAATTTGACATGTCTTTGTGCAAGGAAAGGGGGAAGAAACATTTGGTACAAGACAAGCTCACCTTTCACCTCTGGGCTAAGTTAGATTATCTGGTGTTATTGATTGAGGGTGGGGGGACCAAATGCTGCACGCATTGAACATGGTCACTGTATGCAAGTGGTTGTAGGTTTCATAATTTTAGGGCACTTCCAGATGGAAAAAGATCTGTACCTCTGTACATATATACAAGGCCACAAATTAGTGACCTGAAAAATTAAAATATCTTAGAAGAGGAACATTGGATTCTTTGGACATTATTCTACACATCGCATTCTCTCAACAGAGTATACCAACAGTGGATAAAAATGCCTGGTTTCACAATCCTGTCCAAACAAAACTACAAAAAAGCTTAAATTTCAAATATCTTCTAAAAAGCATATAAACTGTTACATTTTCCATATTCAGCACATGATGGGAAGCATAATGCAGAGTGGATGCAGGAGAGAAAAAAAGTATGGGTAAAAAAATTTACCTTTACTTCCCTGTTCCCTAAAATTTACTGATGTGTAACAGTCAAACGATGCATAAAAATAAGTTTTCAGAAACACTGTCATATTATTTAAAAAGAAAATTAACTGTTTATTTGTATGTCATAAAATTTCTATTGGTACACTGACCCATAGGGTAGGTCTCACCCTTTCACAGGCCACGAAGGCCCTTAGACCTCGGCACTAGAAGGGGGTGAGGGGTCAGCGTCACGCCTCGGCCGCACCTGACCCCCGGGAAAGACCCGGTACCCATTGTACAGGAGGCTGGGTGGGCCTCAGGGCTGGTCTGGACAGGTGTGGAAAATCTCGCCCCACCGGGATTCGATCCCTGGACCATCCAGCCCATAGGCAGTCGCTATACCGACTACGCTACCCGGCCCCCTGACCCATAGGGTGCCTTTATAAAATTTCAAGTTAATTCAGATCATCGGTTTGTCTTTCTTACTATCAAGTGCATCTGCAAGGATATTTCAAGAAAGGGATCAAAGTTAACAAAAATACCTCACACAGGATTACTACAAATGGCTGTCATTCTTTGTATCATATCAGTATAGAAACAGACATTTAAGAAAAAGTAGCAATTAGTTAAAGAGAAAAATCCTGCAACATGCTTCCTAAAAATATTCAGTAACTCCATGGGACACGGTCCTTCAATAAGTTTAAAGATGTTTTCAGCTAGTCAAATTCTCCACATTTTATGGGACCAAAAGGTTCATTACTGGATTCCCAAGAGCCTGCCACCTGTCTCTATTCTGAGCTACATCAATACTTGAAGACCAATTTTAAAATTACTCTCCCATCTATGCCTGGGTCTTTCAAGTGGTCTCTTTCGCTCAGGTTCCCACTAAAAACAATGTAAGTACATCTCATCTCCCCCACGTGTGCTACATGCCCCACCCATCTCATTCTTCTTGATCTATCACCCAAATAATATTGGTGAGGAGTAGAGATCATTAAGCCCCTTGTTATGTAGTCTTCTCCACTTCCTTGTTACATCTGTCTTGGCCCAAATATCTTCCTCAGCACCCTTTTCTCAAACACCCTCAAACTAAAATCCTCCTTTGACAGACTAAGTTTCCCACCCATACAAAACAGGCAAAGTTATATTTCTGTATCTCTTAATCTTTACAGGGGTGCTGATAAGTCCTTAGCCCAACCAGGATGGAAACAAGCTACAACAGACTATTTTGAGTTTCATATATCCTAATTATAATCATAACTGGAGGAATATTAGTGCTATTTATATATATAACACTAGCATCAAACGAAATATTCTCACCATCAAACAAAATACATCGGGAAGTAGGTCGGGCTAAGGACTTACCAGCATCCCTGTATATTTTTGGATGGAAAACTGGAAGACAAAGATATTGCACTGAATGATGGCAAGCATTCCCTGACTTCAGTCTGCTCTTAATTTCTTCCTGAATAGAATTTTGAGTCATTAGGGTTGTTCCCAAAAATGTGAACTATTCCACCCTTTCAAAGGATTTATCATCAATCTTCATACTGCAATTTTATCCTGCATTCTGATCTCGAGACATGCCCATGTACTTAGTTTTGACTTGGATTGATCCTTTGGTACAAAAATATTCATTAACAAGCTAAAAAAACATCAAAAGTGAAACTGTATGGTACCAGTATAAATGACATAAGAGTATTCAAGTATATTAACCATGCTAAAACAAACAATATAGCATTTCATATCACTTGGCATATATTCAAGTCCTGTGTTTTCATTCACTGCATTAACCTAACATATCTGCATGGTTATATGTACTGAACTTTATTTTTCACATTCCTATAATCCTCTGGAACTACTATATTACACAAGTTAGGATATCAGGTAAGCAAAAGCAGGATAACTGTATATTGATTGTACAAATTCTTTAACAAGTAAAACAACAATACTAGCTATCTTATATTTATAGCAGTTATCATACAGAGTAAAGACATTAAATATCAAAATAATCATAGACACTTGCACGATAAATGAACAAGTCAACAGAGTGATGACTTAAATGCAGACCTGATTTCATGTTTCAGGAATACAGTTTCACAGTGTACAAATATTCTCTTCAATGTCATCATTTTGTATAAAACCAATGTATATTACAGCAATTCAGTACATTGTTTATTGGTTCTGTTACTGATTACATCCCAACAAAAGTACATCCAGTAGTTTAATCTTAGGACAACTGAATGCAAGTCCTAAGTAACTCTGTGAGCACGTCAAAAAGGTACTCCACGTACTGCAGGATGAAGAGGACAATAAAAAATTACACAACACAGACTAGTAGGAGGGTCATAAAAAGTCCCCACTGAAGACTACTGATGGTAATCAACATGTTCAGTTCAAGTACATATTATCACAGAGGTGCACAAACCCCCTCCTCCCCAAGTTCCAGTACTGAACTTGCTTTATGTCACCCTTATGGTGCCTGAATTTTGAGACTGCTCCTAGACTTTTGGAAAATTGTGGACCCCTGTGTTAACATGCCTTTCACCAAAGTCTATGAGATTTCATCATGCGTGAGCTAATACTACTGTCCCTATTTGTAATTCCAACTATCTTCACAGAAATGATCAATGTATTATCACTCTTTGTGAAAATAATATGAATTGCACTTCAAAGAAAATGAATACATCAGTGCCAAACTAGAGTTGGGTAGACTACTACAAATGATTAGTCTATATGAATTAATAAATTTGCATAAAAGTGAAGGATGACTATGTTGAAGTAAAATGTCCCATTTTCACATGATACTGAACTTTGGAACCAATGACACAACTCAGTTGAACAACCGCCATGCATGAAGCTGATTCCAGTGCATTCTTGAGCCAGAAGAGCTTGCTGAATGTTCTTGTACTGAAGATGGTTCATTACCTGAAGTATCACTAGGTGATGTTTTCGTTAGCTGCATGCCAAGTTCTTTTGAAGTATCCCACTTCTCTTCAGGTTTTGACCTTGTTTCGTTTTGTGGTTTACGGCCAGTGTCAGTATCAAGCTCATCTGTGTGTGGTTTAATGAGGTCATTGTGCTCTCTGTATTCCCTGTATTCTCTAGCAGCCTGTCTCAGCCGATACTGGAAGTCTGGAAGGCCTGTAACAACCATGCAGAGGGTTTTGATAAATGTGTAACACAAGTACCTCTGGCCTGGACACTAGGGATTCAAATCCTGATAAAGGCATGGAAATGTTTTTCTTTACCACCCTATTATTAATACAAACCATCTAACACAACAAGTAAATGTCCTATATAAACTTTATTAATAGTAGGACTACATGTTTCGGTCCTTATAGGACCATCCCCAACGCGGGGTATATATATAACATAACCCCAACACACGCAGTATCCATGAGTATTTTATAGAAACTACACCAGTTATATATTGTCCATCCCACTATTCCGTCTGCAAGATTACACATACTTAATAACTGGGTATACCACGGAAATTCGCTCACCTGTTATTGACATCGCGTTATTTTAGCACAACAATTTCAACTGAAGTTTGACCATATAGATAATTTTACTCATTTTTAACTCATGTCCTGTACCACAAGATTGTATATTTATATATAGTTTTACAATCTTGTAAACCGATTGGGATCCCATTGTGTATTATCATTTTCAATCTTATATGTGTTCATTTTAGATCTTAACTCATCAGGACCTGATGTTGGTCCTATAAGGACCGAAACATGTAGTCCTACTATTAATAAAGTTTATATAGGACATTTACTTGTTGTGTTAGACGGTTTGTATTAATAATATTTTAACTTTCACACAACGGTATGGAGAACACAAGAAATTCTGTAAAATTTACCACCCTACCCAGAATACATCTAGGGCCCAACCTGACTCCTATGAAAATGACACCAGAAAGCACCTTCTGGCTGTACCATAAAGCTAATCCTTGCCCCCTTCATGATTTTTGGTGCAGGGGCAACTTTTTTTACTTTCTGTTATGTAAACTGTTCACAAGTGAGATTGCACCTGGAAGTATGCCCACGAAATGACATCATATAAAATGAACATTAATTGTAGTATTTCGCCAATACTATAAATATAAATTTCCACACAAAAGGATTCACAGCCGGGGGCAGTCCATTTTCCTTGATTTATCCACTGCAAATGTGGAATCTATACTGGTGTGCCTAGTTACAATTTAACCCCAAACAGCTCCCTGCACTGTAGAGACTTTGTGAAAAGATTAACAACTGCCAGCTTGTCTAAGTAGGGTGATGAGGCTTGGGATGGATTGGCCCTGGCTTGCATGAGTGGTGTTTAGTACCCAGACACTGCACAGAAATTTCCTGGCCTGCAGGAGAAATTAACAATTTTGCAACCACAGCTAAGACCAAGAGGGTCAGTGTAGATGATGTGGAGGAGTGTGTGGCCTCCCATGGAGAACTCCTTTACCAATTACATGTTGCAGAAGCTGGAGGAGCATAACAGTCAAGTACAATAATGACATGAGCTAGTGCTATGAAACATGGTTATGACATAGTGCTTCCCCAGACTTCCTCTCAAGCATGAACCACGCCCAGGGCCATCTTCTGAGCCACAGGCATTATAAGCAGCAGATGTTGACCCTTTACCTGTCAAACACATCCAGCAGTGAAGTCCATCCTTCTTCTACCCCTCCACACCCAATAATGGGTTGGAACGGGAGAACAGCAAGAGCACAGGTAGTTAAGCAGTCAGCCCTTGAGGGATTTCATCATGTTACATTTTGCAGATTTGTTATTGTATATGCTAAACTTCAGATATCTACATAATTTCATTCTGATATATATTCAAAATGTGGGCATAAACAATAGTTTTCTCAGGATTCTGATGCAAAAATACGATATGCATATTAATATTTTTTATTTTCCATTCCTGACATGCATCTCACTTTTGTTACTGACCATCTCTTGCTCTGCTAGTAAGACAGGTTTTATATTACAAAATGATTACAGAAACTACAAGCTTGATTAGTAAGAACACACACGCAACTATCTGGGAAAGCTTTAACACATATAATGAACACTTGCTACACAGTTATAGGATACCATATGTTTAAACTGTGTACTTGTCATTAACATCCAAAAGGCCTGCTTTGAATAACAACACAAACAGCGTAACTTACCAGTCATTGCCACCCATGACGTTATTGAAGAAGGGAGTGAAACACCTGGATTATCAAAGTATGTCAGACTAAATTCCATACCAGGCTGCAAACCATAAAGCCAGAAACATGGAAAAGTGAATTGTACATTAATAATAATTACAGTACTGCCAATACTGGTATATTATTTCAGAAATATAATAATGCACACTCTGTAATATTTGGTTAAATGCCATAAACATGTAGAGTTAGATATTACCACGATATTCAAACCCAAGATGCTCTTTGTAATTCCATTTTATTGCCTATTCCACAAGTCATGTACATCAAATCAATAAGCTCCTATCATATGGTTCAATGCCTTGCAATGATAGACACAGCAACAGCTGAGGTAGTTGTTCAGACATACTGGCTAGCTAGTAACACAGGACAGTGATAGAATAACCCTGAAGACTGAAGTCTCCTAGGATGCTACACCACATCAATTGGTACATACTTAATGATGTTTTCAACTATCTTGGCACCTTCATTTTATATAACTGCTTAATCCCAAAGATGACTGCATTAGTCCTCTGAAACATCAGCAGCTACAGTCGAACGGTTCGTACAACAACACATCTACAGTGTTAAATATTCTGTGGTACCAATTATCCCTCATATCACACCCCTCAGCTAGAACATCGCTTGTTTATAATGGCACAAATTGTTCAGTCCCTCTCCATATGTTATAACCCAGTATTACTGTATTTACCAAATGACAGGGTGTAATACTCGAAAGACTTGAAAATGTTCATCAACATTACAGTGAAAACCCCAAATCTTACAAGAATAAGTATGACAGGGAAGACTCATACACACATGCCAATATCAGCATCAATTTTCTTTGCATCAGGAAAAAATGCCGAAAATGTCTGTTGGTATTTTTTAGGCGCCACTCATTGAACAATTACATGCACTCCCAGTGTTGTACTGCAAATATACTGTCACACCAACAAAGATTAAAATACACAAAACTACAACTTTGCCCAGTGTTCTAATGAGACGTACAATCTTGTCTCTTACATTAAGGAATGAGCAGAGACTAATGGTACTTGAGAAGAGGGCACTGCAGGAACCTGCATGATGTTAAGGTTAATTATTTGTCCCCTTCACCACTGTTAAGATAATCAGATTACAGGTGAGCTGGGCAGGGAATGTAGCAGACATGGGAAAAATGACAAATGGAAACAAAATGGTAGTGATAAAATCTGAAAGAAAAGACTGTGTGAGGCTACTATTGAAGTGGCTTTAAATAAATGTGTCATCAAGCGTGGACTAAATTCATCTTGCTTTGGTTATGGATCAGCTGCAGGCTTGTGAACAAAGTAATGAACCCCTGGTTTCCATACATGGTGGGGAATTATGTGATGGGCTGAGCTCGCAAGGATGCTATTCTTTGGAATGGAAGTTGTGAATCATTATACTTTTCATCAATTCCTGATCCTTTCAATATGAAACAGTGCTTTCTCAACTGTAAATGTTATAGAACATTCTGCTATCATGACCATAAATGAATACAAAAGGATCTGGAAGGTGGTGGTCACATCCCATATGATGTACCACACATTCATTCATCTGGAATGAATAACATGTATGCAATCGAAAATTTCAATTAGGTACCAGATGAATGCAAGTCGACACCAATCTTGGATTTGAATAAAACTTCGATAATATTCACACATGTTTAACGGGTGTATAACAGATGTGTGACATTTGTGCAGGACACACATTAAACCCATTTTCTTTTTCTGACACCTCAAGCTTCAAAACAAGAGTTTCTGACACAATAGTCACTCACCTCATCAACATCAGTGTCTGCTTTGATTACCATGAATGACCAGTAATTTTTAACTCGTTGAATTTGTGGTTTCTCAGGAATTATAGGATGTTCTGTGCTTCTGTTGATGATCACAATAATGTTCTTCTGTTGGTCAATCAAGTAGCGGCGATTAAAAACATAATCTCTGTTAGAAAACATTCGCTGAAATTAAAAAAAAGACCACCTTTAGGAAATTGATTTGTAAATGCTAATTTACAATACAGGAGACTATGTTACCATTGTATAATGAAGTAAAAACTGTAAACCAGAGGTATAGAATTAATGATACTGTGTTTTATATAGAGTCACTATTTTATTGAACAAATACCACCATAATGTGGGCCATCGCGCTGTATTTTATGTAAACAATTAAGCAGTAAGTACTACATACTTGCTGATGCATACTGTCACCACTTGTCAACTTGCTTATTGTATTAATGTAGCCCACTCAGCTGACTGCCCACATGCCATGGAATAGCAGCAGGCAGTGACAAACAATATTAGTCAGATAAAATAAGGGTCATGTATATGCACCATTAACCCTTCCTTGCTACCAGCAACATACCTCACTTAAATGCACTGGCCCTTCTTGTCTGGATTTATATGGTGTTTATTAAGAAGACAGTGATTTCCAAAGAGTATTCTGTGGAATCGTAAAGGTAAACTTAATCTTTGGCACTCACTGAATCCTTTAGACAGAATGTATCCCACTGCTGAGAGGATAAGTTCCATCTTCAAGCATTGTTAAGAACATGCCAATTACACTAGTCAACAAGATTTTGGCACACGAAAGGGTTATTGTGTTTCTAACGTAACTTTTCATGCTGAATCCAAATATGCAATCAAAATGTTTCCATCACCCACAGTTTTTGTACAATGGCCTTTTTAATTATTGATTTTTCAGAATTTTTGGTATTTTCATCAGTGACTTTTTTTATACATGAACAAATATTTCAAATGGTTTTGAACAGAGGGTGGTCACATACAATTTACCGTTATCATATCTCTAGTTGTATGTGGTCAGACACA
>JGI20166J26741_11577251_pt1 | contig 11899 bp, 10 predicted proteins | sample TergutCu122P5_FD_26741 | JGI IMG/M metagenome (IMG submission 26741) | reverse complement strand
CCGCGTGCTTGTCCGCGCCGACGGGCGGCCCACATATTTTCTGGCCGACATATCTTATCACAAAAATAAATTTGACCGCGGGTATTCCCGCCTTGTTGACATTTTGGGGGCGGACCACCACGGCTATGTCCCGCGCATGAAAGCGGCCATAAAAGCGCTTGACCGCGCCGAAGACAGTTTTGTGCCCATAATCCACCAGCTTGTCCATTTAATCGAGGGCGGCGAAAAGATAAAAATGTCAAAGCGCTCCGGCAAATTTATCACCCTGCGCGGCCTGATTGACGACGTTGGGACCGACGTTGCGCGTTTCTTTTTCGCTTCCCGCACGGCGGACGCGCATATGAATTTTGACCTTGATTTGGCTAAAAAGAAAACAAACGAAAACCCTGTTTTTTACGTCCAGTACGTCCACGCGCGCGCGGTTAAAATTGAAAAAGCGGCGGCGGAAAAAGGTTTATCCGCCGCGCAGAATCTAATAGGTTATAATTTTGCGCCGCAGGAGCGCGCGCTGCTTGCCAAAATGTTGTGGCTCAAACCAGTCTTAAAAAATGCGGCCAAAGATTTTGCGCCGAATTATCTGACCGCGTATCTAATAGAACTCGCGGGACTGTTCCACGCTTTTTACGACAGCTGCCGCGTCATAGATGAAACAAGTCCGGAAACTACCGCCGCCCGTCTGCTTATAACCAGCCGCGCGAAAGAACGGATTAAAAAAGGCCTTGAACTCCTCGGCGTAAGCGCCCCGGAACACATGTAAAATAATATTCCGCAAAATCTGAAACGGCCTCTTCAGCAGAGGCCGTTTTGATATAATATAATGATGAAATTTTTACGGCGGATAATGAAAAATATTTCCGGTTTATTCTCCTATCTCGGCCTTATGGCCATGAAAGGGGTTTTCATCCTACTGCCGTGGGACGCGGCTTTAAAATTCGGCGCGTTGTGCACGGGGCTGGCCGCCAAATTAATGCGGAAACGCTTTGAGGGCAACGTAAGAAATATCTGCCTCGCCCTGCCGGAAAAATCCGAGAAAGAAGCGCGGGAAATATGCCTTGAAAGCTGGAAAAACATGGGCCGCACCGCGGCCGAATTTATAAAATGCGCGCGGCTGCCCAAAGAAAAACTTTTGGAAATTACGGAAATCAGAAACGGCGCTTTTTTTGACGAAAAAATAAAAAATAATTCCCCTTTTATAATACACACGGGCCATTTTCCGAACTGGGAAATTTTTAATATAGCCATGAACGCGCGCGGGGCGGCGGGCGCGGTGGTGGCGCAGGGCGTAAAAAACCCGTTTATCGACGGGGAAATTGAACGCATGCGCGGCCTTTACGGCGGCACCGTGCTGTTCAGCGCCAACCCGTTTTTCTCCTGCGTAAAATGGTTAAAACGCGGCAAACCGCTGGGCATTTTGTCAGACCAGAACGCGCATAAGAGCGAGGTGTTCCGCAAATTTTTCGGCCGCTGGTGCGCGTGCAGCCCGCTGACCGCCCTGCTGTCAATAAAAATGCAAATCCCCGTCGTGCCGGCGCATTTGTACCGCGAAAACGGGAAATTTATAATTGAATTATCGGACCCCGTTTTCCCGCCCGCTCACTATTCCCAGGAAGCGCTGGAAAACATGATTGACGTCTTAAACAAATTTTATGAAGACTGGATTAAAGAACGCCCGTCCGACTGGCTGTGGGCCCACAACCGCTGGAAGCGTGAAAAAAACGCGCCGCTTTACGGCCGCGAATAAAGCCGTTTTTCTGGACCGCGACGGAACGCTTATTTATGAGCGGCCCGGGCGTTATCTGCGCTATCCGCGCCAGGTAAAACTTTATAAAACTGCGGCGCCCGCGCTCAAAATTTTGAAAAAATCTGGCTATAAAATTTTTATAATTTCAAACCAGTCAGGCATAGGCCGAGGTTATTTTACCGCGGAGGAAGTTGACAAAGTGCACGCGCGCCTGCAAAAAATGCTGGGCCTGTGCCGCGCGCGGGAAATAGTTTACTGTCCGCACGCGCCGTATGAAAACTGCGCTTGCAGAAAACCTAAGCCGCTGCTTGGGCAAAACCTCGTAAAAAAATATAATATAGATGTAAGCCGTTCCTTTATGGTCGGGGATAAAAAGTCCGACATGGATTTCGGCGAAGCGCTGGGCGTTACAGGCGTTCTCGTGCGCACAGCGAACGGAAACGCGCAGGTTAAAAAATACGGCGCGCAAATTAAAGCCGCAAAAATCACCGGCAATCTGTTGGGCGCGGCGAAATACATTAAAGGTCTGTCATGAAACAAAGTTTAACGGCATTAATAGTGCCGCTGGTCGTAATTTTAAACGGTTGCTGCTGCTGTAACTGCAAACCGGAGTGCCCCCCTCCCCCCCAAGAAACCGAAATTTCCGTCCCCGCCGCGCAGGAAACGCAAATTGAAGAAACGCCGCAAATTATGACCGAACAGGCCGCGCAGGAACTTTCCGTTCTCCCCGCGGCGGAAAAACCGAAAATTGAAAAAGCCGCCGCCGCTCTGACGGACGCGCACGAAAAAGCGGATAAAAAAGACGCCGCCGTTAAACCCCAAACCCCTCCCGCTTCTTTCGTCAATCCAGACGGGCGTTATCTGCACCCGTGGGCCGCGCTGCCGTTTATTCCCAACGGGCAGACGCTCTTCCCGGCGCCGTGGTCATATGAAGAAATGCAGTTCGGAGTGCATTACACTTTTATCCGCGCGGGCACGGCTTATATAAAAACAAAAGGCGTTGTTGAGACGGATTTCGGCCCTGCGTACATGATTGAAACGCTGGCCAACTCCGCCAAAGTAATTGACAGCGTTTTTAAGGTGCGGGATATAAATTATTCATGGATTTCCGTCAAAGATTTTTCTTCTTTAGGCTATTCGCAAAGTATACGCGAGGGCAATTATATCAGGGACGAATGGGTAAAATTTGACGCCGCGAACAGGCTCTTTATCGGCTCCAAAAAGAAAAAAGGAGCGGCGGAACTTTTAAAAGGAACGATTGACGGGCCCGTTCAGGATATGCTGACTTCGCTCTATTATGTCCGCGTAAGAGGAGCCGATTTATCCGCCGGCAAAAGCGTAACTTTTGACGTTAACGACGGGGAAACCACTTATCCCCTCATCGTGAAATTTATCAAAAAAGAGACGGTCAAAGTGCCGGCCGGAAAATTTAACTGCATAGTCGTGGAACCCGGTTTCCGCAAAGAAGGCATTTTTGTGCCAAAGGGCAAAAGCATAAGAGTCTGGCTGACGGACGACGAGCGGCGCATACCGGTCAAAATGGAAACGGTGGTTTTTATAGGCACGGTAAGCGCGTCGCTTGAAAATTATAAACAAGGCGGGCCAAATGGAAATTAAAAAAAGCAGGCTTGAAGAAATTCTAAAATCATTCAAAGGCCAGCCGGTCGTCGTAGTGGGCGACATCATGCTGGACCATTTTATCCGCGGCTCCGTCACCAGAATTTCGCCTGAGGCGCCGGTGCCGGTGGTCAACGTGACTAAAGAATATTTCGTCGCGGGCGGCGCGGGCAACGTAGCCGTCAACCTGGCGGAACTGGGTGCAAAGCCCGTGGTGCTCTCCGTAGTCGGGCAGGACAGAAGCGGGGAAGATTTGGTTAATTTTCTGACGTTGAAAGGCGTGGACACGTCGTTCATCGCGCTTGATTCCGCGCGGCCCACTACGCAGAAAATAAGAATTTTAGCGGAAAACCAGCAGGTAGTCCGCTTTGACAGGGAAAGCCAAAAGGTCATTCCGCCGTCTATCGGCAAAAGCTGCCTTGAAAATTTTAAATTTTTGGCGAAAAGCGCAAAAGGCGTCGTGCTTTCGGATTACGGCAAAGGCATGCTTTCCGACTCAAATATTAAAGCTATAATTGACATTTGCAATAAAGCAAATATCCCGGTCTGCGTGGACCCGAAAATAGAAAATTTTAAAAAATATAAAAATATAACCTGCATGACCCCGAACACAAAAGAAGCCTTTGAAGGCATGGGAGTGCCGCAGGTTTCAGATGAGGAAACTATTATCGGCCTAGGTAAAAAAATATTAAAAACTTTAAACGCAAAATCAATTTTAATCACGCGCGGCGCGGACGGCATGACTTTGTTTGAGAAAGAAAAATCAAAAATAAAAGTCACCACCGTGCACGCGACGGCCAAAGAAGTTTTTGACGTAACCGGCGCTGGCGACACGGTTATATCGGTCTTAACTCTGGTCCTTGCGGCAAAAGCGAGCCTTGCGGAAGCGGCGGTTTTGGCAAATTACGCGGCGGGCATTGTAGTCGGCAAACTGGGCACGGCCAGCGCCAGCCCGGCAGAAATTTTAGAGGTGTTAAAATGAAAGAAGCGGTAAAAGATACTTTAATAGTTATACCGGCCCGTTACGGCTCTACCCGTCTGAAAGCCAAGGTTTTGGAAGAAATAGACGGCAAAAGCATAATAGAGCGCGTGTGGCGCGCGGCTGTTGCGGCTGACGCGGGGACAGTGCTTGTGGCGACGGAGTCACAGGTAATAGTTGACCACTGCGCCAAATTCGGCGCGAAAGCCGCGCTGACGAGCGATAAGTGCCAGAGCGGCACTGACCGCATTTATGAAGCCGCTAAAAACAGGACGGAGAATTATATTATTAACGTGCAGGGCGACGAGCCTTTCGTGTCGCCGGAGACGATAAAAAACGTAGTGGCCCTCGTTAAAAACAGCGACGATACGGACATTTCCACCGCCTGTTATCCTACGACGGACGCGGAAAAAATAAATAATCCCAACGCCGTCAAAGCCGTACTTACTGCGGACAAAAAAGCCTTATATTTTTCCCGCTCGCCTATACCGTATAAACGCGAAATCACGCCGGAAAACAAAAATATCCCGTATTTTATACACTGCGGAATTTACGGCTACAAACGCCACGCGCTGGACCGTTTTGTCAGCCTACCGCCCAGCAATTTGGAAAAACTTGAAAAACTTGAGCAACTGCGCGCGCTGGAAGACGGCATGACAATCCGCTCAATAATAATTGAAACCGCCGGCCCGGCGATAGACACCGCCGAAGATTTAAAAACCGCGCGCGCATATATCAAAAATTTATAGCTGACTAAACAGGAGAAAGCAGTATGTCAAAATTCATATTCGTGACGGGCGGCGTGGTAAGTTCGCTGGGCAAAGGCATTGCCGGCGCAAGCATGGGCAAGCTTTTGCAGCTGAACGGTTTTAAGGTCAACATGATAAAGTGCGACCCTTATCTTAACGTGGACCCGGGCAACATGAGCCCGTTCCAGCACGGAGAGGTTTTTGTGACGCGCGACGGCGCGGAGTGTGATTTGGACCTTGGTTACTACGAGCGTTTCTTAGACGTCCAGACCACGCGCGCGAACACAAACACCGCCGGGAACATTTATCTTACCGTATTAGACCGCGAAAGACGCGGGCAGTATAACGGCGGCACAGTGCAGGTTATTCCGCACATTACCGATGAGATTAAAAAACGCTTTATCGCTTTTGAAAAAGATTTTGACGTTACAATAGTTGAAATAGGCGGCACTGTGGGAGACATAGAGAGTCTGCCGTTTTTCGAGACCGTGCGCCAGATGAAACTTGAACGCCCGGGCGACGTGCTGAGCATGCACCTTACGCTTGTTCCCTACATCAAAGCGTCAGACGAGTTGAAGACAAAACCGACGCAGCACTCCGTAATAAAACTGCGCGAACTGGGCATTAACCCGGACATTCTTTTCTGCCGCACCGACAGGCCTCTCTCCGACGGGATTAAAGCCAAAATTTCCCTTTTCTGCTCCGTCCCCAAAGAAGCCGTGATTGAAGCCACGGACAAAAATTCCATTTACCAGGTGCCCGAAAGTTTTTACAAACAGGGCGCGGATAAATACGTCATAAAAAAACTCGGGCTGAAGACGAAACAGAAATTTGACACGTCGTGGTTTAAGTTTATCAACGAAAATCTTGAGCACAAAGAAACCGTCAATATCGCCATGGTCGGAAAATATTCGGAACTGAAAGACGCTTATAAATCCGTCAATGAAAGTCTATTTTTGGCGGGCATGAGCGGCAAAGTTAACGTCAACATAATGTACGTAAACGCGGAAAAAGACGACGTGCTCGCAAAAATAAAAACCGCCGACGGCATTTTGATACCCGGCGGATTTGGCCCGCGCGGCATGCAGGGCAAAATTGACACCGTGGCGTACGCGCGCGAAGCTAAAAAACCTATACTCGGCCTCTGCGTGGGCATGCAGTGCATGATGATTGACGCGGCAAGGCGCGTCGGGCTCAAAGGCGCGGACTCCGCGGAGTTTAACCCCTCCACAAAATACCCTTTGTTTACCATGATGCCGGAGTTTTCCAAAGAGGACGACAGGCCGCGCGTAGGCGCGTTTCCTATTGACGTGAAAAAGGGCACGCTGGCGCACAAAGTTTACAACGCGGAAAAAATCGAGGAGCGCCACCGCCACCGTTACAGTCTGAATAATAAATTTTTGCCGACGCTTGAAAGCGCGGGCATACAAATAAGCGGCTGGTGCGGCGATATTGCGGAAATTTCAGAGTTGAAAGGCCACCCGTTCTTCATAGGGGTGCAGTACCATCCGGAGTTTTTATCGCGCCCGATGAAACCGCACCCGCTCTTCAGAGAATTTATAGAAGCGGCGAAAGAATATAAGAAAAAACATTAATTCTGCTTTTTCTCGCGCTGCGCCCAAATGTAAACGGGCACGCCCAGCGCTAAAAATATTGAGCCCATCAGCAGATATTTTATGTTGGCGGCGTAGATGAGCCAGACGGAGTAGAGCACAGCGAAAGCGCCGGTTACAGTCAGGCGGATTATGCCGGCGACGTCCGTTTTAGTTTTTCTGATTTTAAAAAGATATAAAGACGAAATTAAATAAACCGGCATTGCCATCACCGCCGTAATGCTTATCATCGTGTCCCACGCGCGGGCCGAGAAAAACGCCAGAAAAAGGCCAAGCTGCATAAAAACGCCCGTCGTCAAAATGGAAACTCTTGGCGCGCCGTGTTTATTTTCCGCGGAAAAGCAGACGGGAAACGCGTTTTCCCGCGCCGCCACAAAAGGCACTTCCACGCAGATTATCGTCCAGGACAAAAACGCGAAACTGGCCGAAATTATCAGTCCTATATTCATAATCCACGCGCCGGGCCTTCCAATAAGTTCCGCCAGAATGCCGGCGGTGGAAGGGTTGTCAAACTGCACAATCTCCGCCCTCGGCAAGATGCCGAACGGCAGCAGCGAAATTAAAATATACATTACCAGGCAGAGAAAAAACCCGAACACCGTCGCGCGCGCGACGTCTTTATGGTTTTTGGCGCGGTGCGAAATGGCGACCGCGGTTTCAATTCCCATAAAAGACCACAGCGTCACGAGCATGGTGTTTTTGACCTGTCCCAGAATGTCAGTCAAGTCCCACTGAGCGAACGGGATTTTGCCGAAAATTTCCAAATCAAAATTTTTAAACCTGAATAAAAAAAGCGCGACGGCCAAAAATATCAAAATTGGAATAATTTTTATGACGGTGCCGACGAGGTTAACCATGCTGGCCGTTTGTATCCCGCGCCATACCAGCGCTATAAAAAACCATATGACTACCGACGATAAAACAAGGGAATGAAAATTGTTCCCCCCCTCAAAAAAATGCGGAAAAAAATAATTCAGCGCCGACATTATTATGACTGAAAACCCTACAACGGAAAACACGTTGCACAGCCAGTAAGTCCAAAAAACCGCAAACTGCACGTGGCGGCCGAAGCCTTCCCGCGCGTACGTAAAAAAACCGGCTTTCGCGCCGGGTTTTATTTCGGAAAGCAGTCTGAAAGTGTCCGCTATAAAAAACATGCCCAGGCCCGTGATTACCCAGGCTATAAGCATGGCGTCCGCGCTGGCGTGCTCGCCCATATTCTGCGGCAGGGAATAAACGCCGGAACCGACCATGGAACTGACAACAACGCCGATAAGACCGAGAACGCCCAGTCTTTTTAAAGAAGAATTCGCCATAGCATTAATTTTACCAAAAATAAAATATTACGCGCGCAGGACAAAAAACGGCGGCGGCGTTTAATAACGCCGCCGCCGCTTTTATACGGTTTTATTATTTTGTTTGATACTGGAACAAATATTGCGCCTGCGCGTTTCTTATTGATTGGTTAAACATATCTTGCCTGACAATGTCAGATAAATTTTTGAAACCGCCGTTAACGGCGCTCTCGGCTTCCGCTACAAGCTCGGCTTCAGTTTTAGGCTGAGGAGCATCTAGTCTTCCACCGCCGATAAGCGCATAAGACGGCGTAAATACGTTTATGAGCATTGCCGCGGACATCAGTGTTGATATTATTTTCTTCATTTTAATTTCCTTTTAATTGAGACGAGAAAATATACTTCTCGCCGTCGCTTATTTGCCTAACTACTTTTGTTTTGTCCTGTTTTGCCGCTTCAATTTTGTTGAACTCGTTTTTGTCAAAGCCGGAACGCGCGGCTGCTTTCATGTTTGACTGAAACAGGGCGTATTCGGCGGAATTAGGGTCTTTACACTTCTCTAAGAAAATAAGCTCGTTTATCGCGCCCGCCAGAAGCGCCGTCCTGGACGGCACGCCGCCGTCTTTTCTGTCCAATATTTCTTTTCTGCCCGCATTATCAAGGAAATAAAGCTGGCCGGGATATTCGTTGATAAATTTGACCGGGGCCTCTTTTCTGTCAAAATCCGCCGAAATAATACTTTGCATTGCCTCTTTATAAGAAGCGTCGGACGGAGCGGCGAAAAGTTTGTTAACCGCCGCCTCAACAAGCATAAAACCGCCTATCAGCGCTAAGGAATATAAAGTGCCTTTGACGGCGGCGAGTTTGGCCCTGAATTCCGGCTTGATTTTCGGGTTTGTTATAATCTGCTCTACGCTTGCCTGAAGTTTTTCAGCGTCGGCGGGCCGGAAAATATCCCTGTTTTCCTGAAGCTGCTTAACTTCATTGACGATATCACTCTTTGCCGCGTCCCATTGAATTTTTTGCGCGGCGTAATCCGGGGAACCTTCAACAGGTTTGTTTTGGTTAAGAAAACGCAATTTGTCCGCAATAGTCCTTCTGGCCTTTTCATATTCTAAGGAGGAGCGCATAAGAGAGGTCAAAGCAGACGGCTGGTCAAAATATACTCTATTATAATCATCATAGCGGCTGCCTCTCAACATGTAATCCACCGCCCCGTTAAAAGCGTCATTTGAAAGCCCCAGGATATTGTTCATGGTGATTTCAAAAGGCTCAGCAGCGGCATTATATTTTGGCAGGGCCCCAAAAGAAGCGGGCAAACCTTTTTCCGTCACAAAATTTTTATTAAAAGTTTCCGGGTCCATTACTTCGTACCCGCCGGAGGAATACTGTATCAGAATATCGCCCGCGTTGCCGGGAACTAATTTGCCGCCGATTTTAACATTAAATGGCAATTCCGACTGGCGCGCAAACACCAGGTCGCTCTTTTTGGCATAATATGTCTTGCTGCCATCGGCTGTCTCGTCAAGCCATTCGTAACCATCTTTAAAAACTTTGTAATCCATTGTTCCGCCCTTAAATTCAACTGTTTTTGCAGCTCCTTTTGCATCATAAATAGTATTTACTTCAATCATTGATTTATAATACTTGCCCGCATGTCCGCCCTCTTTTAAATCAACTCCGGTCAAAGTCACCGGGTCTTCCGGCGAAAACAATAATTTGATAAGATTTTCGCTTACATATTTTTGGTTTTTCAGCAAGAGCTTAGCTTGTACGGACTCACCGAAAAAGCCACTTCCGTCTATAAGACTTCTTCCGTCTGATTTACCATAATTAAACCCGGCCTGTTTTATCAGCTGGCGGGTAAGTGATTTTTCCGCAAGATTTGGAAAACGGGGTTCAAGAGTACGGTCGTATCTATCAACACTGCTGTTAGCGTATTCCGTGTTCCAGGCCTCGCTAAAAGCCTTCTCAAATTTTTCTTTAGCGCGCTCGTACAAAACAGTTTGATAGCGGTCAGTGTTGCCGAAGAACTTGACGTCGTTGCGGCCGTTGTTTATGACAATATTACGCTCCATTGCTTTGATAAGCTCATCCGCGGATTTTTCCACCGCCAGAAGCTGCGCCTGCGTCGCCTGGGCAAAAGACGGCGCGGTAATATTTAAAAGTATTGCCGCCGTCATTAAAGTTGATATTAGTTTTCTCATTTTGGTTTTCCTCTTGGTTTTTACATCTCTATTACCGTCGCCTGGGTATCCTTGAATTTGGCCATCTGCTGCAAATCTTTAATCATGGACGTTCTGTCTTCCGCCGTAAACAGCCTGCCGTTTTCATGCGTAGTGTGTATGCCCGCGGACGTGGTGTAGTCAAAGGGGATTATCAGCTGGAAATATTCCGCGCGGGCGAGGTCGTATTTATAAGAGTCCTGGTCCTGCTGCAAAAATCTTTCCAGGTATCTCAGGCCGTAAAGCATTATAAGCGCGTTGCGCTGTAGTTCCCTGTCAGTCCATACCTGCGCGGTTTTTAAATTAGCGTAAACGCCCTCGTTAAGAACAGGGCACGAGTCATCTTTCTGCCCGTCGTTTAAATTTTTGAGGACTTCAACATAATAGGCGGCGTTTTCGTCTTTTACCAGATTTTTGTCGGCGAGTTTTTTATAGTTGACGTATTTATTCACAAATTTTTTATACACGTCAAGCAGGCCAATCTGCCCCGCGGTAATTATGCCCATTTCCACAAGAAAACTGGCAAAAATAGCTTTATTGCTTACCGTCTGGCCCATAAGCCTGCCGCCGGAGAAGAAATTGTCAACCGCGGGGCCCACCTCAGTGGTCAGCGGGCGCGCGCCTCTGGCTATCGCGAACATTGACGCTATCACAAGACAGAATTCGCCGACCGCGGCCCAGTCGGACTTTTTTTCTTCTTTAGGCAGAGCGGGGTCCCGCTGGAGCAGGCGGACGACTTTGTTGTGTTCTATGGCTATGGTTTGGAAAGTTTTTTCCGGCGTGAGAGAATATTCCGGCGCAAGAGTGTAGTTTGTTATCACCGCGTTATACGCGTTCCAAAAATTGCCCTGGCTTCTTACAAAATTGAGGGAGTCCTCTTCAATCTTGGCCTGCGCGCTAACCATATTTTTGACGTCGTCGGAAATAACCAGCGTCCTCGTAAATTCTTCGTTAACGGAAGCTTTCTGCATAAGCCTCTGCCCGTAAGACAGCGCGGGGTTTACCGTCAGAATTAAAGCGAGCATAACCGATATAGGTGATATTATTGTTTTTCCCATAATAACAGGATATACGCTTTAGACGTGCAAGACAAGGGCCATAGGACCTAATTTAGACTAGGTCCTAAGACCTACGCCGGGCTGGGCCCTCCGGCCGCCGTTTTACGTAAACGGCGGGTTTAATATAATTGACTAGCAGGGATAATATTTAGTAAATATATAATAAGTTGTTTTTTAAAACGGAGGCACAAATGTCTTTGCGCAAACACGGTAACGTTGCTTTTTCTGTTCTGCAAAAAATAGGGCGTTCTTTTTTCTTACCAATTTCAGTACTGCCGGTCGCGGGCCTTTTATTAGGTATAGGGGCCTCTTTTTCAAATCCGAAAACTATTGAATTATACGGGCTGCAGGCATTAATGGGCGACGGGACGCTTCTCAACCACCTGTTCCTGCTGATGAGCGCCGTGGGCACCGCGGTGTTCGCAAACCTGCCGCTTTTGTTTGCCATGGCCGTCGCTCTCGGCATGGCTAACGAAGAAAAGGCCGTGGCCGTTCTTTCCTCGGCCCTGGCTTTTATCGTAATGAACATCACCATAAATAACCTGCTGGTTTTTAACGGATTTATTTTGGCGGACGGAACTTTGGCGCCTAAAGTTATTGAAGGCGCCATCACCACCGCGCT
>JGI20166J26741_11577140_pt1 | contig 11899 bp, 11 predicted proteins | sample TergutCu122P5_FD_26741 | JGI IMG/M metagenome (IMG submission 26741) | reverse complement strand
GGGGGGGGGGTGTTAATTGTCTGTGTTCATGAACTGGATTTTTCCCATAAGAAGTTTATTGAACGTGGTTTTGCCCGCTTGCTGTCATCACCCCCACCCCATCCTTCAATCCTCCCATTGGATGAGAGATCACTGTACCTCAGATCAGTCATAGCATGTTAATGCTGCCAGGTGTTACCTGCGAATTGACAAACAAGAAGTGCATCTGCAAGAACGTGAAAAGCCCGTGCAGCACCGGATGGACGAAAACAACATCGTTTAGACAGGCACCTTCCATCATGGAGTGCATTGCCATCTCCAGACCATTGAACACCAAAGTTCCAAGTCCAAATGCTGAAACATGTGAATTAAAGGCATTGTTACTACAGTATCATTAGCATGACACCAGCTAGTCTGTTGCAAAAATACAGTGGGTCACGATACTTTTTGATTGTAGAATGTCATACTTTCTTTCAGTACCAAAATGAGTTTTGAGCTTTTCTGCAACAACTTTAATTTGAACTTCTATGTCATTCCATCATACCCTGTGCAAGCCTATGAAGACACAGGACATTACAGAGGTACAGCTCCACTCATTCTTAATGTCTGCATAATTTTAAAATGTGGGTTTTCAGGCCACAATGCAGTTGAGATTGCTCTTCTGGGTTGTAGCACTGTCACAGGGTGTTTGTTGTCTGACATTTCAAGACTTTGTACCAACCTCATCTCCTCTTACCACTGAAGATGAAGTGACTACACAGACTCAAAAAAGATGGCAACAAACGCCTGGTGTAAGGATGCAGCTGTACCCACACTCTCCATATTCCTTCTTGAAATGGTGATTAATTAAACACTGAGAAAACTTTCCCTTATTATTTCATTTTCTTTCAAGTAAACAGTGAGAATATAGTTGTAAAAATTACTCCCTCCATTCATCAATACACTGAGCCATCCACCTATCTTTTTGTTCATTTGCCTGCCTGCCCCTCCATTCACTTGTTGTCTCTTTGCCTGGCTTATGTGTCTGATGCCTTCCCTGCTTGCCTGCCTTTCCTGCCTTGTCTGCCTGCTGAGTGAAGGCAAAATATGGCAGGGGGAGGTAACAGGCAAGAGCACCTGTGGGAGGAGTCAGGCATGATGAAGTAAGCAGGCAACATCATACAGGGCAAGGCGGGTTCCTCATTTTTATAGGCTGTACACTGTGATGCAGATTAGCTTATGTGCAGTATGACAGCCTGCATGATTTTGTGGTTGGGGATCAGATGGCAGAAGATCATAGTGACAGGATTAGGAATATGGTATTCTTAACTATACCAGATTTCCAGATTACACCAAAATGTATAGTCTGTGTTTCAGAACTAAAGCATGAGAAATTCATGCACTCACTAGAGTACTGTACTAGAAGCTCTTATTTGCAGATTGTGTCTGCTGATCAAGGCTGTTGTACCTTAAAATTCTTAAATGGCATTGTGTAAAAATCAAAGAGAAATTGACTACTGTGGTTACAAAAACAATTTATTTACTGAAAATTGAAACCTAATGGTAATTTTAACACATTTTATGTTTTATGTTTTTATATTTATTATATGAGACATGAAAGAAAGAACTTCAGAATAGAATAAAATTACAGTTTCACTGTGCTGGACATTCAATGAGTCAGTCCATTCTTCTCTCAGCATGGTGTATGATGACCTATCATAAGACAGCGTACATTCTTGATTCATGGTAAGCCTGACAAACTGAATACAGCAGGTAACTGTTTGAGAATCCAGCTAACACACAAATATTTAGTATGCGTTTATTGTACAACAGTTGATTCATATAAGACTGGCATAAAATATTTAATCATATGTTGGATTCGTATGTTTTCTGAAAAAGCATTAGTGTGTTGCAAGCTGCTCATCACCCTTTCCCCCTGTATTTAACATGCAAGAAGTTTCTTCTTTGTAATACATTATGGACTGGACCCATCTGCTCATGCACTACCCATCCCTGCTCCAACTGACCCATTTATCATCCATCTCTCTAACTTACCTTGCAGAGTCTTAGCAGCATTAAATATACTGCATAAGCTGTAAATCAATACCAGCACTTTCTCCTAACCCTTCCTCCCTTACCAACCCACCCATTCACGCTTCTTCCTCTCGCTGAATGGAACTTACCAAGAGCACCAACTCGTAGATAGAAACTGGTGCCTGAGGTTTTAGCTCGTGAGATATGTGCCCGTTTGAGAGATCCGAACCTGGTGAGAGAGAGGCTGCCTGCCATTTCAGCATCGCGTTCACCAGCTACATTTGTTGTAACATTGGCAGGTGTCATTCCTCTTCGCGTTGATGGCACCTCATTTGGGGAGTTCAGTGATGCACAACTGTCTATCAGCACCCAGATGTAGATGCAAATGATGACAGCTATACTTCCAACATACAGGTACATCAAGAATATCCCCTGTAAGAGACAAGTCTTCATGCACTTCCTTACAAAACACAGGGTCACTTGGTAAATGATTTTGTTTTTCATTACGGAAAATGTTTACCCTTGTATGATGTTTGTCAGTTTGTTTGAAAGAACATGAGTATATATTTACATGCTAGGACAGTCTCTAATCACATTCCATGTATCTTGCTTTGTACTAAGTACTTTGTATAAGAGTTGTTTTATTTCAAGATTTTATAACTTCAGACTTTGAATAAGATGCAGCTGAAGTTTGGTGATAACAAAAGACATGTTGATATTAAAAATCAGTGTATTGCCGCCTTTCATCCTTAAAATCGAACCCAAGAGATCCTGAATATGGAGAAACCAGAGTCAGGCAGCATAGCCAGAAGATGCTTACAGGAAAATGCACACAGACAGGAAACAAAGCTGACATTCAGTAACCCATCAGCACTGGCAATATACACAAGGATTATTGCACTGTTGCACGCATTGAAGAATTACCACAAATTTCAGGGTCATAAGAAGAGAAGGTCTGCTTCAACAATGAGAAAACTTCCGGTACAGGCTTACGGACTTAGTCACTTGATTTGCAGGAGCACAGGTCATTCCACACGGTAAACAAAGGCCAGTAAGTTACAGTATCCTATTATTGTTACAAGCAATGTTATTTAACAACACTGTTAACTGTGGAGATCTATAGCATCAGTGACATGAATGAATGAGCATGGAGCATTATTGGAATAACAATGAAAGGGCAAAAGTTTAAGTTATCTGACAAAATCTTATCCCATTGATACTTTGTCAATAAGAGTTGTTTTATTTCAAGATTTTATAACTTCAGACTTTGAATAAGATGCAGCTGAAGTTTGGTGATAATAAAAGACATGTTGATATTAAAAATCAGTGTATTGCCGCCTTTCATCCTTAAAATCCAACATCCATTATTCTTATAAAGAAGAAAGTTTGTCCCCACTACTGTTCTGAAGACCATGTTTTACAGTGCAAGGAAAACTTACAACTCTGACCAGAGACTCAGAACAAGCTGTTCTCATGTCCAGTACAAAAATGTTAATTCTTGCTCTGGAGAAAAAATTGGCTGTTATGGGCTGTGTAGCATATATAACAGTTCTTGTATTTTTTCATGGGGCAAAAAATTTACTTCACAATAATGTGCCATAATGTCAGATCTTAGATATGTACCTGTAGCAATGCTTTAACATGTTTTGTGTGTGTAACATTACCATGTGACACACAGTTTCTGAAACCTATCTTGAACTAGCTGAATGCTGTTTTGCATGTTAACCACACAACAGGCCTACTGGTCTCACAGGGAGAATGAACACATAGTGGTTGCTGAAGTCATCTGCTTGCACCCTCACCCTGTGTTCGTGTAACTGCTCCCCACCATCAATATCAATAACTAACCAAGAACACAGACAGAAAAGAGTGTATGACAATCCAACTACTTGTAACAACAAAAGGGAAATGCAGGAAGAGTGGAGGTAGATGCCAGGCAAATTGTTGGAGGGAGGGGACAAATTGTGTTCATTCTTTCTACGACCTGAGTTTTGAGCAGTATTTCTCAGCCTTTCTGGTACCATTGACCATTCAAAGTAACAAATGAAGATAGAATAATTACAAACCAAAAACATATATATACTCGTATATACACACACACACACACATATATGTGAAATCTAAAAACTTTTATTAAGTCACTGTCAAAACTTACCACATAATTTATGATTTTCCTACCAGTAATCACAACAAAACTAAGAGTGGAAATAACCCACAGGCAAAAATAGTATGTTCTTCTGAAGGCAGAGTCTACACTGTGTTATGCCACTATTCCACACAAGAAATTCTGTGAAATGTTAAAAATATCCAACATAACAATATTTTTCCTTCTGACTTAAAAGAGGAAGATAAAAATTATCTCACGCACCCCAGAGGTCCGCGGACCACATTTTGACAACCACCGGTATAGACTATTTGCAGCTTCCATACGTAACTCTTTGCAGATATCTACTGATACTATCTAGGATATGACGGTGTGTAATTTGGTATGTGGTAACAAAGTTGAGCTATCTCCTGCATCTGTCTTCATGGCAGAACTTCTACCTTAGAGAAGGAGACAGCAGGTTCCTCTAAAACATTGGTACATCTACCAAAATATACGGCATTACATCCATGACTCACCACAGATCAGAGATGATCTGTCACTTGCTCTAAACAGCGTGTAACTAATCAACCAGCTGAGAGACCATTAGCTTCTCATGAAGGGCTTTTCTCAGAACAGTTATTTGCAGAATTGGCATGGCCATTGCAAATGTACAATGTGGAATGTATTAACAAGAAGCTACTTTGCTCTCCTGAAGATTGTAATATGTCATAAGAAGTGTTAAATGAGAAAGCAACAAGTCTCAACATTTGTCGGTGTGAAACCCTTAAAGCTCAAACACTGACATCCCGGCTGCTGTCTTCAGAAATGAAAATAAAATGCAGCTCATCATGAATGCAACCAGCGGCCCAAACATGGCACTAGAAATTACATGTCAATAAAATATACCACCATCATCACTCTTCAGCATGTTCAAGTTGTAATGAACTTTAAACCATTCCTAATTTGTAGACAAAATAATTAACCTTCAATTTTACACGTGTCATCATACCTGGAGGCTGAGCAATTTGATGGAGTTGTCCATGACCTCTGTGACGCAGAAGGCCAGCATAAGGACCACCACCAGCTTCCCGTACAAAGAGCTGAGGAGGATCCATAAGTGGCAGCTGCAACAAGACCCATGTCAGTCAAAAATAATAATCTTGCACCGAATCAATACACAACAAATAAATGGCGTGTCTGTAATGCTTTAAAGAAATGAGAAGTATCTACACTCAGATGACGTAAGTAATGGACATGGATGGTGGGAGATTAAAATCAGCTGCCTTTTCCCCTCCACTCCTGTCTGCATGGTACATAACCTCAACATAAAACACCACAAAAAACCAGGAACTCAATTAGAGACAGCCTGAAGAGCAAACAAAGGCCAGAACCTAAACCCAAGCTCCCACAGCAGGTGCATTTGATAAACATGCCAATAATTGTGCACTGTACAAGAAGCCAAATGAAATCTATGTCCACACACCAGTAACTTGTCTTTTTTCAAAAAATGCCTGACGGAGCCAAAAATCTAGCCTTTTAAACGGCTCTTGAGAACGCAACAATGAACGACAATTGCAAGTAGGCGGACTTATCACATGTACCATCCGTCGGTGGGTGACTGACAAGTGGCCAACATGTGCAGGGTTGCCGCTGTGTAGTAAGTACCAGCAAGTACTAACTTTTGTAAAATACACCAGTCGTGGGAACGCAGCGAGAGAATATGGCCCATGGTGATTCGCCCTGTGACGTGCAAGAAGAGAACTGAGTCCTGTTTTGGTTGCACCCATTAATTGTGAAAACAGTATCGCACACATCTGCAATATATTCTTGTTTTCTGATTAATTGTTGTATTCTAATTACAGTCGCTGTTTCCAGGTTTGTTTCCTCCTTATTTCCCTTTGGATATATTCCATTCCTTTCCTAAACACACGGAAAGCCTACACAACACGTACAAAGGCGTAATGTTGTGTGGTAGGAAAAGTAACATTCACATCGCAAACGGTGTTACGGACAAATCTCGTTTTACGCGATTTACTTTTTCTGTCCTTTCTCTGTAACGTTACTTGAAAATGCACACCAATTTTCGAATTTGATTGTTTGATTGACATTGGGTTCGAGCCCTTACGGTCCCGATGCACCTAGGCCTTATAGACGGTCCCTTTGTGCCCAATAATCTGATATCAACTCAGGAGAGCCCTGTCCCTTTACCAAAGTTCCAGATGGCCCCCAGACTTAAAATCTTAATGTCCTCTGAGTTCAAGAAAGGAAACCAGATATACTTTTTCTTATCTCTCAAAATGTCCCGGCAAACAAACCCCCTTCAGGTTCCCCAACAGGGACCCTATGGAGAGAGATACTCGTTTACAGGGCATTTTTGCATATCTCTCGAAACCACCATTAAAAATTCCCCTAAATAAGAAATCTTTTTTCCTTCTCTCAAAGGCCCTAAGAAAAGAGCGCCCCTCCATGTTCCCCCAAAGCGGGGCCCTACTGAAGCAGACGCCCATTTCCAGAGCCTTACTTAACATATCTTTCGCGTTCCCCAGTAAAGGAACCCTCCCTCCAGGTCCCCTTTATGGAGTCCCTCGGAGAGAGATGCCCATTCCTAGAGCCCTCCTTCATTCATCTTTCAGTCCCCGGTATACGGGCCCCCTTCTAGATTCCAGGTTCCCCTCAGCCGTAAAGGGGCCCATATGGAGAGAGATGCCCGTATCAAGAGCCTTTCTTAACATATCTTCCAGAGTCCCCACTAAAGGAGCCTCCCCCCTCGAGGCCCTTTCCACTGAACTTCTTTAGAGAGAGACGCGCCATCCCTACAGAGAGGTTGCTTGCAACAAGGTGGCCAAATCGACATACATATTTAGTGGCTAACACCAGTAGACTACACTGACAAGACTTACATGATGTTATTCAGTTGCTAGGGAAATGACACGACATAATCAAAGACAGGGCGTGGCCCTCGTCCTTTCGTAATGACAGTCTGAAGTCGAAGAGAAATTCTACAATAGCAGAGGCTGCTGCCAACAGAGCCACAGCCTCTCGGTTCAATCCCCAGACACACACCCAACCAAAGCTTCCCTCCCAAAGGTCTAACTGCCAGACAGAAATTCTCCTGCATGTAGCAGCTGTCTTTAGCCCAGCCCGTTAGTGCCAGCTCCCCTCGATGTCATATTTATAAGGTACAGTGTTCACATTCCAGCTAAGCGTATCATATACGTGAAATTTTTAACTTGTAAATGGAAACCCGCTTAGTTTATGGTCAGTTTTGTGGCTGATTGGTTGGGGTTCTCGCTAGTTGGAACGACAACTTTACAGCAGATGTCGGCAGAGCTGAAGAAAGTCGCAGATTAGAAACACGTGTTCCAGATCACCCGCTTGTGAACTTGTGCACCTCCTGATCCAAATTTCTAGCTTAGCAAGTCCCCAAGTTCTAAATCAAGCTACTCACAAGGGCTCGGTGTGCTCCAGCATGTCGAGGGCCGAACTTCTGCCTGACGCCAGGATGCCCAGCAGCGCTCGGCCGCTTCGTAGTTTGGGGCGGCTGTGGTGGCGGTGCTTGCCGGGCGGGTTCAGTTCCGCCGGCGTCGTGGCCGGCTCAGGGCCAGAGTTCGGGTCGTTCAGGCTGTCCTGCTCTGGCTGTTCATTGTAAACTGCAACACGAAAGTAGGCGCCAGGTTAAGACAGCATAGCCTAAGCGAAGCCGTGATAACGTAAGCGGCATCCTGACCAGATATGGGCTGGACTGTCCGGGGTTCGAATTCTGACAGGGCCAAGATATTTGTTTCTTCTTCTTCAAAACTTGTAGACCTGCTCTGGGGTCCACCCAACCTCCTGCTTAATGTATTGTGCACCAAACAGCGGGCATGTTGCTGCAGCGATACACACTACACCCTACACACCAAGTACAATTTTACATCTGGTAAATCATTTTGTTGAACTTGCTGCTAGAATGTACCAAATATACTCCTTGAAGATGACGCATTGAGGGTTGAAACATGTTGGAGTGACGTATATTCTTAATAAATTGGTGACTTGGAAATATATGAGTGCATTTGTCGGTATTTATGTGATACACACTTCATAATTGGCCTGGGATAGCGCAGTGGTTAAGGCACTGCGTTGCTAATCGGACGGTCCCGAGATCGATTCCCGGTGGTGTCACTGGGGATTTTTTCCGTGGCTCCCCCCGATGTAACCATGTGCCCTGGGGTCGACTCAGCCTCTGAAAATGAGTACCAGGGATTTCTCCTGGGGTAAAGGCGGCCGGTGCTTATGGCTGACGACCTCCCACCCTTGTAGTGCCGAACGTCAAGAAAATCCGGGGCCTTAACCTAGCCGGAACCCCTTGGACCACTTCGGCCTGTTGCGGGATGACCTTTACTTTTACACTTTATAATTAGTAAGGTATTATTTGTAAGAAAATAGTGACGGTACGAAGTAGGCATGTAAGGGGGGGGTCAACCCCACGCCCCGGCTGCTCTACCCCCGGGATTGACCCGATACCTATTGCGTAAGTAAATAGTAAAGATGCATACTGTAATATACTTGTCTAGAAACGAAGTGTCAGAAAAAAGGGAAGGTGCGGATTATAAGGAAAGTAACATGATCACTTCGCATTCCGTGCTTTACAATTCACTTCGCATTCCCCATTCCGTGCTTTACAATTCACTTCGCATTCCCCATTCCGTGCTTTACAATTCACTTCGCATTCCCCATTCCGTGCTTTACAATTTAATTACAATAATTTAAACCAAAAATGCTCGCGATTGTATTATATTTACAATAAAATGACTAAACCCATTAACTCTTATATGTTTCAGGCCTAGTGGCCCATCATCAGGGAGTACAGTAACTGTATGTAACTGTTCCTTGATATGTCGATCAGTTGCATATAGAACTGCTGGAAGTTCGGTTCCCAGCAGTTCTTCTACATGCAGGAGAGCAATATATCAAGGAAAAGTTATATACAGTTACTGTACTCCCTGATGATGGGCAAATAAGGTTCGAAACATGTAAATGAATGAGTATGAAGCATTGGCGGGATAATATAGACAAGGCAAAAGTAAGTACTCGGAGAAAAACCTGTCCCAGTGCCATTTTGCCCACCACTATCCAACATGGGCTCGCCGCAGCTCTCATGGAACGATAATTTGTAAACCCTAATTAAAGTGTTCGAGAGCCACTGAGACACAGACAGGATGCTCGGCCAGTTCTGCGATATGCCAACATCCGGCTGCGTGGTAGTACCCGCTGCACGGTACACGCACGCTACTGACATCTCTCGGGCGGCTAGCTAATTTCGAGGATGTGACTGGGAAACCCTCATGCCTCGTTTACTGTATCCACTGAAGCTTCAGCTAAATGGCAGACGTATTTGCTTTCCCGTTGCAGCCCCCAAGTCACAGATATCCGTTAGCACTGTAAACTGTATTATTTTCTGCATACACGCGCGCGTTTATCAAGAACTTCATAAGCACAGTTTCTGGATTCGCAATGACGCCATGTTCAAAACTGACAACTTACGATGAAACTCATCATACATTTTGTATAATTATATTATCTCATAACCTAATTTTTCCTTTATAAAACGTGGGAGATCAAAAACTTTACGAAGACAGAAATCTGAAAATAAAACCCGAATGTAAATCGGTAACATCTTTATTTTTACTGAAGCAGGGAAGTATGAATTAACATTTAAAGTACGTTTCGTTGAAAAACTATAACCATATTACAGTCACACATGTTTAGATACAGTAATATATCATTTATCATCGCAAAGATCTTTTTCGTTATTTTAGTTACCGTCTTGCCTTTATTCCAAATACAAACACACACACACACACACACACACACACAAATAAACACTCTCTTTAAAGGATATTACATTAATGGCAGTTCCCATGATGCACGCTGTTTCGGAATAATGAGTGGAATTAATCTTACTGTGTCCTTGAAAGTTCACCCTATTGCCAAGCTGGAGGAAGGATAGCTCAGTCGGTATAGTGACTCATAGTGGCTGGACGGTCCCGGGATCGAATCCCGGTGAGGGTGAGATTTTCTGCACCCGTCCAGACCGGCCTTGAACCCCACCCAGCCTCTTATACAATGCGTGCCAAGTCATTCCCAGGGGTAAAGCGGCCGGGGCGTGGCGTTGACCACCCACCCATATCTAGCACAAAGGTTAAAAAAACAGTAGAGCTATACCTATATTCCCCCCTCTGTGTCTTTATGGCAGTTATAGGGTGAGCTTTACCTTTTACGTATTGCCATGCTGAAATCTTATTTAAGGATTTACTAGAGACGCTTCCTGCGGTGTCCAGCGAGTGTCAACCGATGTAGAGAAATCGCAGACATCGATATTAAAATGATAACTAATCAAGCTTTATCATTCTGACTTGTATTATTTACTAACAAGCAATAATTTTCGACACATTAAATTTCTTTTCTACCAAGACGTGCTCACAATCAGCTGCTCCATTGTTTAGCAGCCTACATACACCCCAGATACCCAGAGGAAGAGAAACTGCATAGTCTGTCTTTCACATTCGAAATTAGAGTCGTCTATCCATCATCCGCTGGTGAAGAGTGTGTCGGTAACATCACAGACGGATCGAGAAATGACCGTAATTGACTGCGGTTGAATTGAGATGGCAATAAAGCGTTTCAATTACTGTGATGACTGGAGATAATTTACACATGACTTTACTTTTCAATGCAGCTTAACAACTGGGCCTGTCTGCTGTAATATCACCCGGGCCATCACAGTCACGAAGCAACAGACTAACAGGCTAAGACAGCAGGCGAAACTCTTCGCTGGTACATTTACATCGTCTCTGAGGACCACCATGTCTGGGAGTATAGCGGCCAGAGCATGAAGCTGCCTACCGACCTTCATCTCGTGCACACGTCTGGAATACGTGCGAGGTTTTGTCTCCACATCATTATATGTATATATGCTTATTCGCACGAGCAGGTCACATTATCTTCACTTTTCCTCACTTCTGTTCGAACCCCTCCGACCGATAGCTACAGAGGGTTCACAAACAGCTTTCCATCTCTCACTGTCTCGAGTTATTGCTTTCACTCCGTTCCACGATTTCCCCGTAATCAACTAAAATTTTACTTCATCTTCCGACGTGAAAAACTGTTACAGACATTGAACGTGAAGAGAATTCAGCTCCATGCCATGTTCTGCAATTATTTGCATTTGTTCTGCTACAAAACGTCAGCGGTTCAAAACTAAAGCGCCGTAATAAAAAAGGAAGGAAAGATTTATGAATGGAAACATCAGAAGTTCGAGAAGGATGGCAGAACTACTGAACGACTAATTATGTAAAATGAAATCAGCATAATTACTGACAGTCCGAAAATGTCGGGTGAAACTTATTTCGAATATATATTATGTCAACAAAAGTAAGACAGTGTTAAGCATTTCTGTACCAACTACAACATTTTAACAAACGTCATGGTCAATTTGGTAGCCCTCCTGTTTCGTATTGGGGAAATACCGGGTTTCAAATCTCGGTACAGCAACAGGTTGTCGTTACTTATAATTTTCGTGATTTTCCTCAGTCCTTCCACGACACTGACATGATAATACCTCAAAAATTTAAACTCATCCTCTGTCTTTCACATTACTTACAATTTGTTTATAATATGTAATAAACCAACAAGATGCAACTCTGGCAGTATTGTGTTTATTAACAACTACAAGTATGCTACAAGCATACTTGTAGTTGTTAATAAACACAATACTGCCAGAGTTGCATCTTGTTGGTTTATTATATATTATAGACTTGTGATGCACGGAAACTCAAATAT
>JGI20166J26741_11577029_pt1 | contig 11899 bp, 8 predicted proteins | sample TergutCu122P5_FD_26741 | JGI IMG/M metagenome (IMG submission 26741) | reverse complement strand
AAGCAATAAGATCTGCAATAAAAACTTCTGTTGCATCTAGTTGGCATTTTATTTCCACATATTAACGACGATGCACGGTCAAAATCACATCAAATTTGCTCCATAGAGTTAATAAACAAAAAGTGATTCTGTTGCACTGCCTAATTTTGTGTCACAATAAAATGTGATCTCTTGATGTTAGTAGGGAATGTAATTATAAGTGTCTGAAAACAGAACTCTCAGGAAACCGAAAATAAACAAACTCCATTATGGCATGATGTTCACGGCATTTAACAAAGTTCTTGCATATTTCTATCTTCAGAGACCATTCAGGGGGAAAATTTTTTAGTTAACCCTTGTGGTAGCCAGGGTGTTACACCGTATAATACGTTGTTCAGATAGTATAAACTATGTACAATACAATTCATATACAACAATATCCATATATACCTCCATTGCTTGATATTTCGGAAAAATTTATGTGTAGTGCTTGCAGCATATGGTAATGCAGAATATCAATTGAAGGCTTGGGATAATATTTGTATATAATATGAAGATTTCACAGCGACTGAATGCAACAAATCACTGCCTGGTTAGCTCAGTCGTTATAGCTACTCGCTGCGGGCTGTATGGTCAGGGGATCGAATTACTGTGCAGGCGAGATTTTTCGTACCGTCCAGACCGGCCGCGAGGCCCACCCAGCCTCCTTTAGAGTGGGTACCGGGTTTTTCCAGGGGGTAAAGTGGCCGGAGCGTGGTACTGGCCACCCACCTCCTTCTAGTGTTGGGTTTCGAATGGATTGGAGCTATACATCCGCGCACCCCCCCTCCCCCCAATCTGCCTGTATAGGCATAATATCGGGTGACCTTTACCTGAATTCAGTAACACTCCCTTAGGCAATCAGCCATATCAGGTGGTTTGAAGAGCCATCTGCATCCATGATGAGCTTGGAGATGGTTTTTGAGATGTTGGTTTGAGTGCTGTGTAACCACATAGCATAGCCTGAGACAATTTTATTTCGAAATGTTGTACTTAAGAAGTATAAAGTTGGCATAAGTAGTGATCACTTAACAAGGAACATAATGATTTAGTTATCTAGCGTGTTCAGGAGAGTAAAATATAGAAGGCTAGGTTAGGCTTCACATATGGTTAAAATGGGAGATACTAGGATTGCATATAGTATTTGTGTAGTGACAGCCCTGTAAAGAAGTCATTGTACGACCATAAAGGAGATGGAAGTTGCATGTAACTGGCTGAAGGTTATGTCCAGTGATAATCTTTGTGACTAGATGTGCTGGACATTGAATTGCTGCTGCCAGCGAATCAGCTAGTGGGTAAGATGGACCTTGGGGAAGCAGATTGTAAGGATGTCAGGTGGACTTAACCGGCTTGGAGTCATATTCAGTGGCAGGCCTTGGCATTAGAGGTATTGGAACTTTTGGATTTTACTACCAGGGCGTTGGTTAATTTCTCACAAAGAAGACATTTAGGTGTTTTATCTCTTTTCCGAGACCAGTCTACATACTAATTTGTACTAATTTTATGTTTTTTGCACTGTCCATTGCAATATAATTATACAATGTAAACCAACGAAATTCATCGGTATAAGCAGTCTAGTAGGTACTTTTCTACTTACTAGGCTGCTTATATCAATGCACGTAAACATACCATACCATAACTGCATATACAACCATCTTCCTGGAGATGAACCCTCAGGTTCAAAACATGTAGAAGACATAAAAATTAAAAATTTCAATATTAATTTAGAAAAAGTGCATTTCATTGGTTTACATTGCATAATAATTTGTACTACTGGGGCCTTGAATCATTGTAAATTGACTGGTATGTGCTTGCAGTTATTGGTGACTACATTAAACGTGGTCTTTCTGGTGGTGAAAAGAAGCGGGCAAACATTGCATGCGAACTCCTCACAAACCCATCACTCATGCTGCTGGATGTAAGTATGCAGCTTAAGGTTTCATTCTGTGGAATATGTGTACAGAGCTGGAAATGTGGGTAGATGGTAGATTTGCATAGACACTATCTACTCAGTTTCAGAGGTCTCTTTTAAAGCATTTATTTCCAGTATAAATTAAGTTTTTCCCAATAGTGAGATCCTGTTTATCTAACTGTAGGACATAGAGGCACTGTGTTTGCACCAACACATATGATAACAAGTACCTCTAGGAAGATAGACCTAGTGCCCAATGTCCGTTTGTGCTAAGTATACTGTGTAACTTGCTGCCAGCAATGAAGTAAGTTGTTACCAGCTGTGACATTCTCACAGCAGTGTTGTTGAAGACTCGGGTCTTCTGGGATATGACGTTGTGTCTCTGAGTAAATAGTTCCTGACTTTGTGCGAATCAGGATCCATGCATTGTTCGAATATATACAATAATATTAACAACAAGTGTTCAGAAGTACCATACATTGAAATTAATTTATGTTCAGAATGAACTCCTACATGTTTCAGCCAATTATGTGACCACCTTCAGGGATATAAAATACAAAGGTTAGATACTTTCAAAGTATATAGTATATAAGGTGTTTCACTTTGTATTTTATATTCCTGCAGATGGCCACATGGTTGGCCGAAGCATGTAGGGGTTCATTGTGCGTATAAACTAATTTCAATATACTTGTGTGCATTTTTTGGTACCATTATTGTACATAGTTCATGACTTTTGAAGGATTTTTTTGTTACTTTCTATACTGAATGTAACTACTGAGAGATAAGTATATCTTATACAACACTGTAAATAAGTTTCTTTCATTTTACTGTGTGGGAATGAGGGTGAGACAGTTATTACAAAAGAGTGACACTTCCAGCTTCTTTCTCTTATCAGATACTATGACCCTAGGTTTGCCACAACCATCATGCAAGCATGTGACAGAGAATAAGAAATGCTGGCAAAGATGTTAATGTAGAAACAAAGGTAAATAACTCTTATCATTTTGTTGACGGCTGTGGTCCATCAACTGTTTTGTCTTGCACAAACATGTGACAAGGCAGCAAGCTGCAGCAGTTAGTTGTTGAGGTGTTGTGGCTGTTATTTTACACCCAGCATGAAATATTTAATGTCAAATGTTACCCATCTGAAAATGAGTTATTTAATGTAATTTAAAATAAGTAGGGTTCAGTAGGATGGTGTAGTAGTGTGGATGGAATGGGAGTCATAAAAGAACACGGACAGAATATTTGACCAACTATGTACTTTTCCTTCAACTCCTACCAGTAACTGTGTGGTGGCAGCCAGACATTGACAGCAGATGCATTTATAAAATAAAAGGGAACAACTTTCCAGTACAGTGGCCAAACATTCCTGCCGTGGAATTTGAATTTCATTAACAGTTGCCATACTGAGGCCAGAGAAAGGCGTCCCATAGATGCACTCACTCCATATCTTCCTCTAGCCCATCAAGCATATTTCCCTGTATTCTTTCTCAGGTGTCTGGACATTCTGTTCACACAAGTGCTGGTAGTGATATCCATGGAATAACCTTTACTGGCGACATATATACATACATGCATACATACATTGCATTTGAATTCCATTGATCTAAAAGGTAGTCAGAATGACAGTCGGATGTGCAACACATCATAAAAATTACAAAACAGACTAGCACAGTTTAAACTACTGTGAAAGAGACAGAAAATGAGAGAGTGAGAGAGGTCAACATACAGTATTCATATGACACAATATATTCATATATGTACTGTTGATACAGCATCATAAAAAATTTATACTGTACAGGACAAACATCTTGGAAAAAGTCTTGAGTGTTTTTTTTTTTTTTTTAAATTGCATGCTTGAAGAAACTGAAAACAGGTTGCATACAATGAGTGCTTGCTACCGTTTGGTACAGAATATTTTGTCTTTCCATCTGCTAATTAAAAACATAAAGATTCAAACATACAGAGCCATAATTTGCCTGATGTTTTATACGTGTGTGAAACTTGGTCCATTACATTATGGGAAGAAAAAAGGCTAGGGTGTTTGAGAACACGGTGCTGAAGCAAAAACTTAGGTCTTGGAGGGAGGAAGTAACAACAGTATTTTGTACTTGCTAACACTTAGGCTGAAGGGTAATGGAGTGAAATAAGACAGCAAACAGAGAGTAGAAAGCCATGAGCATCATACTTACTGCCACCATCCATGGAACTTCATTCCATGGTCCCAAAATGAACCAAACATAAACACTCTGAAGCTACTCACTGCCCTCTAACTGTCAGAATTTGGGTTTGATGTAATGTATAAGCATCAGCTATTTGTAACTTCACTTATGCAACTGGTTATGGTATTGTTAAGCTGTATCAGTTAAAGTTCTGGACAGACTTAATAGTGTAATCAATCAATGTTTTTAAGTTTTGTCCTAAATATTAATGTAATTTCAATTTCATGTGCATTAGTGCCATGTAAGATATAAACCCTTGGTTTTTTTTTTCTGGTAGTTTAGGGTGAGGAATAATATGCTTTAGGGAAATAATACTGTTTATTATGAGAATTATGTAAAGTATGTAAATACACCATGTACTAAAAGTGGTAAGTTTCTTAATGGTCAAGCAAATGGTGTAAAATCATCATCCACTGTTCTATAGATATGGATTAAGATAGCATAAGGTATGCAATGCATGGGCTTTCTAGTGATGATCAAAAGCAGGCTTTATGGCATCAGACACACCGGGGAGGAGGACGGCAAAAGGAAACCAGGCATTCCGCTATAGGGTAGTATACTACTGTTACTTGCTGATACAATTAAGGAAAACCATAATTGCTATTTTCCTTGCCAACAGGAGCCCACTTCAGGTTTGGATTCCCATTCTGCATATAGCCTCATGTCAAGCCTCAAGAGGTATGCGGAGAAAGAAGGCAAGACAGTTGTTGTCACAGTTCATCAACCTTCTTCTCAGATATTTCACATGTTTGACAAACTTCTCCTCTTGTGTAATGGGCAGGTATGTAGGGTTGATTTGCTTTTAAAATATACAAATAGAGCTCCCATCACTGTGAAGATATAAATACAAACAAGAGACTAATATTAAAACAGATTTTTAAAGATACAGGATTGTAATATGTGAGAGAGAGTCATTTGACTCAAGACAGGGTCCTTACGAATATGATAATGAAACCGTATGTTCCATAGATAGTGGAGAATTTTTTGAATAGCAGAATAAGTGTGAGCTTCTGAAGAAAGACTGTGGTCTATGGAGCTAGTGAGGTAGTTAGTAAATGCAGTTTCCATCAAATATTTTATATTCATTTGCTGTAGTAGCACATGTAAAATGAAACTAGTTGTACTGCTACAATGTAAATAATGCCATTGTTTTTTAAACATTCCTCCAAACTAATCATCATTCCACACAAGCACCATGCAAAGACTCCTGTTTTCATGTTTTACTAATATAATATCAAACACACTGCCTGTAGGATGAGATTAATTAATTTAAATCCATTTCTTCTAAGTAACCAAAGAATTTCACACTTTGAACATTGTTTTATTCAGATGAAAGCTTCAGGATTTTCAGAATACCATAAAAACCCAAACATGTAATTGAAAAGTGTAAAATGGAGGTAAACTGCTGATTCTGAACTGAACATTAAATTACTAAGATCTCATGTTTTTGTATTGCATTTTCTTTATCTGTACAGACTGCCTATTTTGGGCATGTCCATAAAGTAGTGGACTTCTTCAGCAATATTGGCCTCACTGTGATGCCTCAGTACAACCCAGCTGACTTCATATGTGAGTATGCTAACCGTCTATGAAATCTCTTTCATGAATTGGTTTATCAGTAACTTTCTATGTTATTAAGTTGTGTAATGTTTTCTGACAGTTGCCAGCACTTTAATTTCATTTAAAAATAATGTGATGCCAGACTCTTCTTGGGGATAAATAACAACTTAAGAAGTGTGTGCATAGTGTACATTTCTGACATGTTCACCCATTTTTTGTTTAATTGTCTCAAAAGCTCTACTACTTATGAAAAAATGCTTTGGACATAAAATATGCAATTTAGTTTTCTCTAGAATATTTGCCAATTTGTTTTTACACTTTGGATGCGTGGAAATATGTGTGATCCTATTGTAAAATATCTACTATTTTTGTCCAGTTCTAACCAAAACTGGAATATGATGATATATTTCAGTAAAATCCTCCAAATTCAACACCAAATGACAGATTTTTTTCTGATTGCAAGATCAATACAGAAAAACTTAAGTATAAGAAAAGACGTGGAATTAATACCATGCTTCTATGATTATAAGGCTTACCCTATTTCTTAGAAAATAGCTTAGATTTCCTGTACATCTTCTAATATCAAGGTACAACAGGATGACATACATTAGCTCAGTTACATGTAGTGTATAGTGGCTTTCCCAGTACCATCTCTGCTCACTGCTGTAGTGAGTTAAACTTATACCTACTGGCAGACATTACTTGTTGTCAAGCCTATGAACTGTGCTAATTAGACATCATTAGTAAGTGACAGTAGGTTGTTGAGTCTGTCAATTTCAGACCATTCCTCTTAGTTTTGCATTATATGACAGTCAGCCTGTAATGTATTTGTTTTAAACATGTGATCCTAAATAGATTTGGTTACACAACTGAAATGATACTGGTCTGAAAGTGGCTCCTGACTCAGGTTTTATGGTTATCTTTGGTACTTCCAGGAGAATTAGCAAGAGAGTATAATGAAATAGCCATCATAGCCTCCTTCATTTATCATAACACATGCACACTCTGATTCTCTGTGATATATGATTAAATTCAATCGCATGAATGTTGGGGGTTATACTACTCAGTCACATTGTAGAGACAGGGACATTATTTTATTTGACAACTCACATCACTTCTTCACTCAGACCATTTTAATGGCAGCAGGCAGCACAGCATTTTTCACTATTCCAATTTGCTGTGAGTCAGCGTTCATGCATTTTAGCTTAATGTACTGCAGTTAATATTAGGTTTTTACTCACAATATCTAAAGAAGGTGCTGGACAAGTTTTTGTTCGGCTCACAGACACACATCACATCTAAGAAACATGTTGTTTATTGCATGTTAAAAATCTGTCTTGTAAGCAAACTGACAGTGAGTGACAAGCAACAGTTGCCAGATAAAATAATATCTCCATATTTCTTAAATGCAGCTACTGCATGGTTATTTTATCTGAATATGACTCTTTAAGTAATAAGTTATTTTAGATGTGTATTTTGGGGTGGGAAAAAAATTTATAGTAAGACAGATGGTATGTCTACTTGTTTCCAGAGCACAAAGCATCATTTTATGAGCATTTTGTATCATTCTAAAATTAAAGTCATACAGTAAATCAAGTTAGGGTTGAACAAAATACAACACAAGACAGCATTCACAATGGCATATTCCTTTTAAATGAGACTTTTGTTTTGCATAATGCATAACAATGATGGATTATGTTGGTGCTTAGTGACATAGTCTTTTATTTTGTTGGAATTATGTTTACGGTGTTATGAGGTGAAGTGCACAACCCAGTTACTGGTGGTGATCTTGAAGTGCCACAGTAATAAAGTGACATCAGTTTGTTCATCCTTCTCCTTTTTCATGGTTCATTTTGTTTGCTGCTACATCCTATGTCTGTGACCTGTTTTATGTACAGATATATTAGCTTCAAAACACACACACAAACAGGCTGTGCTCTCTTTCAGTGGAGCAAGTAAAGGGAAGTGAAGAAATGAAGGAGAAGATCATAGCAGCTTCCAAAGACGCCCGAAGCCTGCCCGATTACCCTCAGGAGCTTCTGCCAGATTACTTCACAAACTCAGTCACCATCTGTGATAAATATCTGAACAACTATCAAGAGAGCCATCTGCAAACAAATGGTACAGTCTTTACTGTGAACAGTCAGAGTACTAATATGCTCATTATTTCTGGAGAAGTGTATTTTGAACATTCCAGCAGAGATACAGTCGCAGTATGAAAAGATACCCACAATCTAACTGGTTTTTTTGCAGGTTTATTAGAATAAAGAAGACACAGGTTTGTAAATTACCCACCATCATTTATTTTAGGATTTTTTAAAGTCCTATAAAAACCAGAACCTTCTCAGAAAACTTCAGTGTCACTATGGGCACATAGCTGTAATTGTCAATGTGATGTAATTTATGTGACCTTTGTTTAGTCCTATGAGAAATGTTTTCCTTGAATTTTGTTAAATATTAACCATACTTATAAATCTTTAAACTGAAAATTCTGGGCCTCAATTATTGATATGCTTTGTGTCACTTATTTATTTTTATATAATAAGAAGTTTTTTAGAAAATAAAAAAAAAGAATTGTTTTTAACTTAGTACTAATTAAATTTCAAGTTATAAATATGAATAATTTATAATTCTTGGGGCCAGAATATTCAAAACTTTAACTGGTAAGACAAAGTTAGTGCAGACACTTATTGTCACATTTTATAGAAATTTATTCCATAGTTTTGGTTGTGTGAATATGACTTTCACTATATGCAGTCATTCCATTTACACTTAAACAAGACTGCAGAAAGTAGTGGTGTTTTGAGTGGTAACTGAGCACCTACTGAGTTTGTTGTCTTCATTACATCATATATCACATATATATTTTCAAAGCAGAGCAACCACTGCTCCCCTTTGAGAATGTAATAATCTGTCACTAAAATTGATGTTTTATGTAATAGGTCTTATATGTTTCTGGTAATATACATAATGTTTCATGACTTATGTTACAACTTGATTACTAAGGTCACTCACTATTTTCAAAGCAGAGCAACCACTGCTCTGCTTTGAGAATGTAATATTCTGTCACTAAAATTGATGTTTTATGTAGTAGGTCTTATATGTTTCTGGTAATATACATAATGTTTCATGACTTATGTCACAACTTGATTACTAAGGTCACTCACTATTTTCAAAGCAGAGCAACCACTGCTACCCTTTGAGAATGTAATAATCTGTCACTAAAATTGATGTTTTATGTAATAGGTCTTATATGTTTCTGGTAATATACATAATGTTTCATGACTTATGTCACAACTTGATTACTGAGGTCACTCAGTCAGAAGAGTGATGTAAACATGGGTCTAATTGGTAGTGGTTACAGAACAGTGGGTATTTAAATTTCAAGAATAATTTACACACAAATAAATTGCTTTTAAGAATAGGTCCTTAAACTTCACAGTTCAATTCACTGTAAACGTTTACCTGACCACAGTATATAAGGATTTCTCACTTGAATGTGTAAACTTTCCAAGAACTACAGAATTACTTATGTATCTTGAAACATCTTAAATTTTATGAATTACTTTGTCTGTTAGTGCTATTTTGCAATCATACATTATTTCTTTCACTACACATTCAACAGGAAAATTAACCAGAACATTAATACAACCTGTAAGTGACCACTTTCAGTATTTATTGTGCAATGAACTGTGCAATGCTCGAACTTGTTCATGAAAACAGATTGATTATGTGTAAATAATTCTTGAACTTCACACACCCATAGACATGTAGTGGCTGAGAGTCTTGTGACATTTCTGACTGGGAGGTAACTTCAGTACTAAGTTTGTGACAGAGTGATTGAAATAGTCACGAAACGTTGTGTATATGTATAATTAACTTTTGTCTTTGTTTTGCAAGCAGAAAGCTGATGTGTGCATGGTCTGTTGTATGTATTCAAGACATACATATTTGGCTAAAAATTTGGGGGATTTGATTGTATTTATGTTTGAATTTAACTGTTGAATTCTTTTAATTTTCCCACCTGCATGTTCAGTGTTTCTGTAAACTAAGAAAGATGAGAAAGTAACTTTATAGGAAGTGATGTTGCTGGCCATTGAGGAACTGGTAGAGGCTGCTGGGAAAGATGTCCATAAACTGCAGCTCATTCAGTTCATCATGATGACCATGTGGTTATTGCTCCTGCCTTGTTTTTGAATACACTGACTATAAATTTGAGACAAGATTTAAACTTGCATTCTTAAACTTCCTCAGTGAGTTTTCCACAGAATTTTGTTAAATTTACAGTGGCCACAGACTGGAATCGGAGAACTGTGGTTTGACTTATGTTTCAGTACTTACTGGGGTTTTGTCACACTTAATGTCCCTTTAAAAAGGAAATAACTGCATGACATAATTAAGGCATATTTCCAGTCCATTGCTTAAGAATAATTTTTAGGCCTGTGTGCAAAGCAGTTGCAACAAGTGACTATTAGCTTCATCATGTCTGTCTGCATGGAGCATAGTGACTCCCACCAGATGAATGTTCATGAAATCTTATGTTTGGGATTTTTAGTGAAATTGGTCCACATCTGCCAATTGTGATTAAAATTGACAAAAATAACATACATATCTTATGATGACCTATAAACTTTCATTATCTCTCACCATGATTGGTCCTCATAACTGAGACAGACTCTGTTCCCTGAGAGGTATGCACTTCCACACAATAAACAGTTTTGCAAGTGAGATAATGTTGTCCAGAGGTGCACCCAACGGAAGAGGTGGGGGGGAGGGCTACTTAGCTACACCCCCCTCCCATATTTAAATTTAAAAAACACAGATTTTGTAGACACAGTGATATCAAGCAATTTACATGATTTGCCCTTCAGCCAAAAACAACCACTGAAATTGGCTGTCTAGCATATTAGAATTTTTAAAAATAAATTTAAAAGATTTAGAATATCTTAGATAAAACTCAAAAAAAAATTTAGCCCTTGTGTTTAAATAAGGTGGGTGAGTTATAAAATATGTAGTTATATTTGTATGTATGTAAATGCAGTTGCAAACAGTGTTTGGTTGCACTTATACTTACAAAATGATTTTTATCACATATTTTTTAAATTAAATCATATATTATATATAGTCTTGGGGTCAGCCCCCCAAATGAAAAATTCTGGGTGTCCACATGTTGTCTTTGAGACACAATCTGAGAATGAAGGAAGGGTTGGTCATCAGGCATCAAACATTGAGAACTGAGCATGATCGATTGTAAACATCAAGTATTCACATTGACAAAATATGGATTGTAAGTTTGTTTACAATATCTTGATGATGAGTGACTGTAAATCTGTTGCTACAATATTGGAAAATCAAATAGTGTTTGTTGAAATACTTGGTGACTTTCTGGTATGTATGCAGAAATTTAATATTAAGGGACAACTACAGTATAATCATGCCAAAGTGGTAATGAGTGTGGACACTACCTAAGTTGTTGTGATCACTTTACTGAAACAGATAACATCTGGTCAGTTCCATGTCAGTATTAAGTTACTTTCTCATTACTGTGTCTCTACTGAACAGCAAAATAGAGAATAAAAACAAGTCAGGTTGTGGTGACCACAATGCATGATGATGTCTTGCCCCCAGGCCACATTGGCTCCACTAGTTGTCACTGCCAGAGGGATTTGTGGACAGGATCTAGGAATGGTCATGCAGTTCATCATCTTGCAGCTAAAAAAACCGTCGAAATGTGTGCAGTCGTCGATTCTGGAGCACAAAACAATGTTTACACCACAATAGGTAGGAACTCCCTAGCACAGCAATAAATAAATCCCTGTAGGAAATTTTACTTACACAAACTCTCTTGCATTGAGGTTATAGTCATCTGGTATTTGATGTCTTGTAGTCTGAGAAGCAGGCACCAACATTTTGGAAGAATCTGTTCCCTTAATCTTCGGGGTAGAAGAGCAGATCAAGTGGGGAAAAGTGATGGAATACAGGGAAGAGAAAGATCTGACTGAGTCTGTGATTGATGCTATGGGAACCTTTGACCCTGAAAAGGACTGGTTTTTCAAATCAAATTGCCACATTCCTTTCTCTTACACTTCTTTCTTTCTTTCTTTCTTTCTTTCTTTCTTTCTTTCTTTCTTTCTTTCTTTCTTTCTTTCTTTCTTTCTTTCTTTCTTTCTTTCTTTCTTTCTTT
>JGI20166J26741_11576918_pt1 | contig 11899 bp, 8 predicted proteins | sample TergutCu122P5_FD_26741 | JGI IMG/M metagenome (IMG submission 26741) | reverse complement strand
TGGTGGTAGTAGTAGTAGTGGTGGTGGTGGTGGTAGTAGTAGTAGTAGTGGTGGTGGTGGTAGAACGGGATAGGGTAGTCGGTATAACGACTCGCTACGGGCTGGACGTTCCGGTGATCGAATCCTTTCGGTGGCCATATTGTCTGCATACGGCCCTGCGACCTACCCAGCCTCCCATACAATGGGTATCCGGTCTCTTCCCGGTGGGTAAAGCGGCCGGGGCGTGGCATTGACCATCCACCCCATCCAGCGCCGAGGTTAAAGAAAAAGTGGAGCTGTACCTCTGCTCCCTTTCCAGGCCTTCGTGGCCTGTTGTAGGGTGAACTTTACCTTTACCAAAATAAATATAAGTAAGTATATTCTACTGGGATTCGAACGTACGTATCATCTACATTAAATTGTAGGATGGTGGTGAGTTGTGTTTTATTTAAAGGGGCCGTCAGTAGCTAAAATTGTTTCGAATATCAGTTTAAACTACTTAATGAGTGACTAAGAACATGCGATTTGGCGTGAAGTTTGTATAAGGCAAATCGGTTTTACGAGTCGCATCCGGAAAGCCTTGGTTAACGTATTATTATTATTATATTTTTTCTTACCAGGTATTTAAATTGTGATTCCTTCGAATTATGTGGGTCAATAAGCTGTTATTCCCTGTCTATCGATTTTGATCTGGCGACGTGTTTTTACATCTGTAGATGGACTCTAATTTTATCTGCATTTGATGTGTTCATATTCATGCACTTTGTTGTATTTCGCATCTTTAAATACTCTGTTCTGTAAAAAATGATTATATGTGGGGGAGACCAATCTGCATTTCAAAAACCACTTCATCATGGTTTTGCCGCATGGAGGAAAAAAATGTGATAGTCCACGAATGACACCGCCGGTAAGAAAATCTATATACACCTATTTCACTTCAGTCAGAACGAAAGTAATATTTCCTCACAGAAGTCTGCTGTTACCAGTTTGCCGCCGTCTTGGTTTCACGTGTAGCTGCCGCCAGTTATGGACGGAGTGTTACTTTCAAGATGTTATATACTGTTCACTGTGAACTTGGCAAAATGAAGGTCTGTTGTTCGACCCATTTTATTTCGTTTTCATTTTCTAGAAGAACAGCAGTAGACTGATTTTGTTACATTTGTTGGGGATTTAAGTATCCAGTTTCGGAGCATGGCTTGTAAGTTCGCATAGATTTAGTAGGCTTCCGCTTGAGTGATTAAGTAATTAGCCACCGTAGACATTTGAAGGATAATAATTGAACACAGAATTTCCCCATCACGTTCAGTTGAAAACCGAACCCAGAGACACAGCAGACTTAACGCCTGTGCAGTCTCCGCATATAATTTGCGTGTTTATATATGTAACTTACCGCATATTAGTGTAGGCGTTGGGTATGAACTCCTTCAGTTTTCATATATGCTTGATTTCGAAGGCACTGCAAACACAGGGAAGCCATATTCTGAATTTCCTACGGATAATTTTTATGCAGGTTTTTTTCTTTCTTTGCTTGGGTATCTAGAATGAAAGTCCTCCCATCACACTGGTGGTTGTACGAGACATGTTGAATAAGTAAAGTTGTGAAACGAGGCAGCACTTGTAGTGGGGATTACATGTAACATACGACTCGAAAGTCAGTGGCTGGGGATAAGTTGATGTGCAATGGGAGCGAGATTGGAAACTTGGTCGTACGAAAAGTTCTTGCTGTGATGGATGCGTCTTTTTGGGCAAAACATGTTTTCCACGTAGAAATTCACGGCCATTGGATAGAGGTGTGTGGTGGTAGCATAATGAGCCATCATGTCTGAAAGCGATGTGTATAGTTTGGAAATGGTCGAATGGACGTCCATGATGATGGCGTCGGTCGGTCCAGCACAACAAGGACGAATGTGAGCGCAACACGAGTGAAGGAACGTGTTTTGTAAAACCGATGAGTCACATGGGAGACAGCAGATCCCACAATAATGAGGAAGTGGAAAATTCTGTTCGTGAATGGTTGCGAGTGCGAGATCCCGATTAATACAGCTGCAGAATCCGTAAACTCGTGCCAAGAGGGGACAGAACACTGTGCTCGGATATACATTGAAAAGTCATACTACCTAGTGGAATAAATTTACTACATTTAACGTTATGATGGCTTCGCATTTAGTTTTTATGACCTAAGGAACCGTAATCATTGAACACACGCTCTGGCCCAAGTCAGCTCATTTATTGTTTTTTTTTTACATGCAGAAATGTTGCTGTAAAATGCATGTATGTCAACAGTACATTTTGAATTAATCGGCCGATTTTCACAAAACCTCTTAAACGCCATGTCACTGTGGGTTCCCCAGTACTCGAATCCATGCCAGCATGACAGCAGGGTGAACGTCGGTGGTGATAGTGATTACTATTGGACTGTAACTTGAAATTTGCGATGATCATATTCTTCCGGGAGGAGCCCGGCTTGCGCAGTCGGTGTAGTGACTAGGCTACTGGAGGACGAAGGAGGAATCGCTTGAGTGCTGACTGGGACAGCAGATTTGTCTCCTGAAACGTTCAGACCACCCCTTGGGCTCAACCACCTTGCTCTTCAGTGGGTAGTCGGGGGTATAGCGGCCGAGGAGTGAAGCTAACAGCACCTCCATCAAGTGCCAAGGTGAAGAATTTATGGAGCTATACTTCCACGCCCTTATATGTCTTCATAATGTGCACAGGGACAACTGTAACTTTATGGGAAATGTGTTGTAGGTAAATATGGCGATGAGTACAAACCTAAGCGCTTAGACATTAACCAGCTGTTAATACGTGTATTGTTCGACTGTCTCTCGACGAATCAAAGCATTGGAAGGAAAGTAGAAGTTTTGTCTGCTGTCTTTTTCATAATAGGGAAAAAAGCATCGGCGATCACAACTAATGATTATTATTATATAAGTGGGACATTCACTTACAAATGGTTCGGCCGAAATTGGCCATAGTTTTTTCCTTTGTTGCTTCTGTTTGACCGTACTGATTAGAATGTAATGAGTAGTAAATGTAAGGCTCGATCACAGTATTAGGCCAGGGGACCTGATTTGTGAAAGCTAAAGGAAAAGAGGTGCAGATAATGTTTTGAGGTTTTGGTCTAAGAAATGTGTTTATAACATCTTAGCCTTCTTCCCCCCCACCCCACCCCCTTCCCGCATTTAACGTCGAAAAGAGGTTGTATCAGTTAACCATGCTGTGTTCGACTTTTGACGCAATAAAAAAAAGTTCGGTATAAGCGTTGGAGTCTACATAAACCTTTCAAAAGTCGGCGTAATAAGGACAGGGACGCGCGCAAGAAATTGTGTGGTGGAAAAGATGTTTAGACTAATATGGCGTGTTTGAATAAAATAGGGTAAATGGATATTCAGAAAAATACACATTGGCTGTTCTAGTGTTCTTTTTGTAGAATGTGCGACAGTGTGATAGAAATGGAAAGTTTTTATTTCGGTTTGACAGAGATAACGCTGGACAAGTGGAGTTTGGAATATAAGGTTTTGTATGAAGATAGTTTATGAAGATACAAAGCCACGTGAAATGTCGTTTATGAGTCAGCAGTTTCAAACGTGCCGACCGTGGTAAGCCCAGACACATTTTAAAGTAGACAGAATCAGTAAACTTTACATTCTCCAAACCGTGCATCGTGATACACATATGTGGGAAAGACCAGCAAGATGTACACTTTTCTTAATGTATTTCACCTACATTATCCTCAACATGTTTCGAACAATTAATTATTCATCATCAGGAGGAGTTCCATACAAGCAGCTTATAGTACTTCACCATGCATCTTAAGAGGTGTCTAGTTGCTGACAGAATATGAGTGATACAATATCATTCATATTGTCATGTCAGCGACCAGACACCTTTTAAGATGCATGGTGAAATGCCATAAGCTGCTTGTATGGAACTCCTCCTGATGATGAACAGTTACTTGTTCAAAACAGTCTAGGATAATCTAGGTAAAATAATTTATTAAGAAAAGTGTGCATCTTGTTGGTGTTTCTCACGTACAGAATCAGTACTTAATAATTTTGTCACATGAGAATGAAATGGACGATGATGATGATGATGATGATTGCATTTAGTTCTTGATTATTTATATGCTGGCACACCAGCCATAAGGGCAGTTACAGTGACAACACAGGCACATACAAAAGTACACAAATTACAAACAACAAACGAAAACACAAGTAAAAGAGATAATAAGAAATCGCATGTAATGACAATAATAATATAATTGTTAAAGAAAAATTGTTGAGGGGGAGAACTTGTTCGTGAATGTACTGATAGTACCATTGCACTAAATTCAGTTTATTGACATGCACATGAGCAGCACAGAGAATTGTTCTGACCTGTTTTCATTTCATTACAATGTGTGTAGTCTGTAGTTGTCACTAATTTTTGTTGCCAGTAGTCTCTTTTCATCTGCCTTTCCAATTTTACAGGCCAGATTTTTGAGTGGCAACACAGGTGTTGCTAATGTTACATAAATATTATGTCTGGCATTGTTTGTGTTTGTATGGTTGAAAGGTTTGGCTACATGATTTACTGCCACATTGGCTGCCGTAATTTTTATATTTTAATGACCTGTGCTCTTCCCACCTTCACAGTGATATAATGTAGTCCAAACAGGTACCGAATTATGCTATTACGTTTTGGTGCAGCTTTTGCTCGTGTTATGGCCCTTACTGTCGTTCAGATTCAGCTTGACTGTAGTTAAATCTTCATCTGCAAATTGCAAGTATCAAGGTTGAATCCTGTTTATGGGTATTACTTCCAGGAATAAAAAAATATTAAAACATGTAGAAATAATTGTTTCTTTTGATTTGGGTGGGTGCGAAACATTTGCCATGTTAAAGAACATAGGCAGAGGGTGTTAAAGAACAGGATGCTAAGGAAGGTGATAGGTCCAAGAGGGAAAAAGTAGCTGGAGAATGGAGAAAATTGCATAATGAGGAGCTTCATGTTCTGTAATCCTCACTAAGTAACATTACAGTGACCAGGAGGATTAGGAGGGTGGGCACCTACATGAGAGAGAGCAACTACGTATAGGGTTTTGGTTGGGGTTGGGAGGGGCTGAAGGAAGGAGACCACTTGGAAGACCTAGTCATAGGTGGGAGAATAATATTAAATTAAATAAGAAGTAGAATAGGAAGGCGTGACTTTTGTCATTGGTCCCAGGGTAGGGACCAGTGGTGAGATGAACTCTTGCAAACACAGAAATGAACTGCTGGATTCCATGAAATAGGGGGAATTTCTTGCCTTTCTGGGGAACTAGCAGGTTCTGAAGGACTGTCCTCCATGGAATTATGTATTGCTTGCTGGCAAAGTGGCTCTCAGACTACGTGAAACTAATGACTGTCAGACCTTCCATTGCACAGTGAAATTTAGGAACCGGCCACAAACTGTCTCTGTTGCGACAACCCCTGCGCATACTTTGTGGATGTTCAAGAAAATAAAGGTCTGACATCTAAATACAAGTATTTGAATCTTGCCCCGCGCGCATGCGTGCGTCCGTGCGCCCAGCTAGTATGATTGTGTTTTTGAGCTGCAGTTTACCGTATCAAGAGGAGTGTATCAATACCAAAGAAAGCAGAGGTCATTAGCAGAATGTTTGGATGATATTGATAAGCGTGAGATCTGTCAAGTGCAATGATTATGTAATAAAGAGTACTTGGTTCTAGTTATTAATTTGATAGTGTAGTGACCTGAATGAGGTTCTTACTATGTACTTTTTTTTTTTAACAGAAAACGGAGCTGTAAGTACTGCGAAACTGACTGTAGTGAAAGCTACTCGTGATCGCCGGAGATTCAATCAGCGCGTAAGTGTCTAATTCAAGTACCTTGCTTGCTTAACATATCTAGAAAACATTGAATTTTTTATTGTGATTATTGCATTCTACGTGCAGAATAAGAGGGCCAGAACTCAAAATAACCAAACTTTGAGGAAGTAATTTGAAGTTATAGTTTTGGGTGTACCGGCCAGGCGTGCGCTCAGAATTTTTCATTAGTGTGGGACAGGTTGAGGGCTGACCCTTAGGCTGCAGCTACATTGGAGCCAGAACTGACACTACACATCACGCTGGACAGACTCCAGACAAGGAAGCAAAAGTAACCACATTACTTTTTATTACAGCAGCTACACTGAAACCTATCCAATTGGCATGTTGTCTCCCAACCACTCCCGATTGTTTGGCCCGACAAATTAGGTTTGTTTCGATCTGTCAGTCTGGCCAGACACCTGCTGCAGTTTGCAAAGTTTTTGATTAATGGACAAAGTGTATCTAATGAAACTTGTTAGAGCTATGCCACCCCTTTGGGACCAAAGACAAAAATTACCATAACAGACATCTCAAGCCAAAACTTTGGGATAAAATAGACAGAAATTAAACATTACAGATAAGTACTGAAATGACACTAATGAAATAGGTTACTACTTATTTAGTGGTTCTTTTATAGTATAACTGCAGCAGGTCTGTGTAAGTATGCTTGGAAAGCATTTCTTTTATCTGTTGCTCCTTTTGAGAACTGACATTTGTTTAGTCATGACAGGATCTATGAATTTGTGAAGTTTCTGGAAGAACAGAAGTATCATATGCTGTTCCTTCAAGATCCAGTATGATGTTCTGCAGTAAACAGATACACCTCACTATTCTTTCAGCTTTATTGACTTTCGTTTTTATTGTTTTGTTTAACAATCACCATTTTGCACACTCAACGCATCTCCTTGCTCGCTACAGCCTGTAATTGAAAACATATTCTTCAGATGAGAAATCCTTTCTCACAAAAGGCTTCATTAAGGACGTCTTTAGAGGAGAGGCCTAATTACCAAGGATGAAGAAAGGCATTTCTGTTCCACTTCCCTCAAAACTTACAGGATTTGGTAAGGTAGATTCACAGTCTTTCAAGAAGTGGTATAAAGTAGAAGCAGAAAATATATCACCAACACTTTGCTTACCATAATCACCTGTGTCTGTAAAAATGAATCTGCTTTCAGAATTTGCAACACCTTGTAACACTATAGAAAAAATGGTTTGTTATTGTAAAACAGTGGTCCAGCTTTTGAAGGACATTTAATATGAATGTGCTTCTGTCCATGCAGCCCGTAACATTAGAAAATTTCCACCTTTCTGGAAACTTAACAGCTATATCTAAAAACCTCTCATGGTCTGAGACTGTTAAGTGCTTCATTGACACCTTGCTCCAGAGAAAATCTCAAACTTGATCCACTGCTTTTTGGACTGTGTAATGATTCATCTGAAATTAGAAAGCAAGAGAACAGAATTACTGTCCTGTCACAAAAATATCTGAAAATTCAAGCATTCCCATTTATTACATACAGTTGGACCTAGTGTAACACAACATCAACACATCAACCTACATGCTGTATTCAAACACACCATGTTACTGCATCAGTGATCGCTCCACACAGACCAAACAGTTTTAATCCCAAAGATTGTAGTAATTATACATTTTTAACCTATTTATAGTACTTACATAATTTTAACAGAAATCATTATTTTAATTGTTATGGAGTGATGGTGACACAGTTAACCAAATTAGTATGTTTTTATTCTTGTCATAATAAGGTCACCCTGAAGATGGCCAGAATACCTGCAGAAACATGTTGGTGAGAACATTGGAATAAAATATGTCATAAATATTTAAGTGAATTTGTTGGCTATTTATATACGAGGGCCGCTCCTAAATTAAAGCCTCCTATTTTATTATGTTGGCCCATGACGTCAGAGGCGAATGTTGTTGATATGGCAGTAGAGGTTGAACCTTCCCGCTAATATTCCATTCAATTTCGTTGCCGTGCAACAGATGACAGCAGTGGGGTAGTCTGACAAAATGGCGTCTGACACGAAAGTGTGTATGAAACAAAGGTGTGTAATTGAATTCCTCCATGCGGGAAAAATTGCACCCAATGACATTCATCGACGCTTGCTGAACGTTTATGGAGACCAAACAGTGGATGTTAGCACAGTGAGGCGGTGGGTGGCTTGTTTCAGCAGTGGTGACAGCAACGTGAAAGACAAGCCATGTTCCAGACGGCCATGCATAGCTGTCGGACCACGAAACGAAGAGCATCTCGATCAGTTCATCTGCGTGAATCGGCGGATTACGACTAGGGAACTGTGTATGGAGCCGAATATCGGCTGCAATGCGTTGGAAACAATGGTGGAAACATTGGAATATCGCAAAGTTTGCGCCAGGTGGGTCCCATGAATGCTCACACAGGAACATAAAGAACACCGTGTGCAAGTTTGTCAGGACCTATTGAAGGTGACAGTTTCCTGGATCGCATCATCACCGGTGATGAGACGTGGTGTCACCACTACGAGCTGGAGTCAAAACGGCAGTCCATGGAGTGGCGACATGTGAATTCCCCATCGAAGAAAAAGTTCAAGACGCTGCCCTCAGCAGGTAAAGTGACGTGCACTGTCTTTTGGGATAGGAAAGGGGTGATCCTTCTGGATTTCCTTGAACCCGGACAAACCATCAACTCTGACCACTACATCGCGACGCTGACTAAACTGAAGGCTCGAATTTCCAGAGTCAGGCCAGAGAAGAAGACAACCTTTCTCTTGCAACATGACAACGCCAGGCCCCATACCAGTTTGAAGACTGTGGAGCACATTGCCAGTCTTAGGTGGACTGTTTTACCACACCCACCGTATAGTCCGGATTTGGCCCCTTCTGACTTCCATCTGTTTGGGCCAATGAAAGATGGACTGCGTGGACAACATTTTCCTAGCAATGATGCTGTTGTATGAGCTGTGAAACAGTGGGCCACCTCTGCTGGTGCAGATTTTTACGAGTGCGGCACGCAGGCTCTTGTTCATCGCTGGCGAAAGTGCATAGCCAATGGTGATGACTATGTCGAAAAATAGTGTTTTGTAGCTAAGAATTTGCTCTATCAAGTAGTGTTATTGTGCTCTTTGTATCTATTGTAGTTTCCATAGAAATAAATAGGAGGCATTACTTTCGGAGCGGCCTACGTATTTTGGATTCACCATTATGTTCATTCTGTATTATTCTCTGAACCTATCAGGAAATTCTGTCAATATCTTGCATAGTTTAAAATATCCTCCGTCAGTTCTTGGTTCCCAAAGCTGATGCATCCCCCGTCTTCTTCTGTTCATGTACTTCAAGAAACCTTTACTACATATCAGCAAAAATTCGTCCCAAACAGCGTCCAATGCATATGTCATGTAACGTTCACATCACCTACAATAAGCAGACTGAGGAAAAGAAGTCTTTTTGTAGCTAGAAGTCTGGACAGACATGTCAGATTAAAAGTAGCCACACATGTTTGGCAATGTATGCCTAAACAAATGTTGGTTTCCTGTGTTGTGTCAGCTCTGGTTCCGGTAGAGCCATACCCTTAAGCTGGATAGGGTTTTTGTTTGATTTGAAAAACTGTGTTATAAAAATCATGTCACAAATGTAACTGTAACGTAACATTGTTTGCAGTTGCATTTATATACATATAAATTATAAATACATGTTCCATGACTAACCTTATTTTAATTCTTAGGTATAATCTTGGTTTCTTAAGTTCACCTAAAACTTCCGGAGCTTTTGTTTTGTTTTTGAAAACTCCATTGTATTTAGTCATCAGCCGATTTCAGTGGCTGATTTCAAAGGTTGAAGGATAAGTCATGTAAAATGTTTGATATCGTGTTGACAATTTTTTTTAATTTCAAGTTTGGTGGATGAAGGTTAAGCCCAGCAACCTCCCCTTTGGTTGTGCGCCTTATGCTGGTTATTCAGTTCTTAAATTGTGTAATATTTTGTTTAAGTTTAACCTTGACTATTTAGTTATTGCAGTGATCTTGAGCACACAAAAATAACATTCTAATTACCACATATTTCATATATAAATCATAAAAGTGTCAAAACTCAGCATATTTATACTAACACCAGAAACAAACATTGAATAGATGGAGTATTAGTAATAGACAACCATATGCAGTAATCAGGAATAATTTATACTTCATTCTCAGTTGTACTGACGGTCAGTTCAAAAATTATTCCCAAGGCATAGGAGGAGGAATGGTGGGGGCCTGGAAATATTGCAGCTCAACATAAGTGTATGTGATTTTTACTTTGTTCTTTAGGTACTACAGGAAGGTGTTTGCCTGCTGGTTTTTGAACAGGAATGCTTCATTGTTAGTGCTGTTGTTGAATTGGGTTCATTATCTTACATTCTCTGACCGTTAAAGATGTATGTGAAGCATTTTCATGTTTGAAGTTCTGTTGCATTCCGGATAATCTTTGCAGTTGGCTGATCAGCAGTGAAATCTTCTCCTGTTCGATTTGAGAAGTATTTGTAAGCCAAGATCTCACCCATAATTAATTCTTTGATGACGTAACTTTTTCCACGTTCCTCTGCCAATGGCATCACAGGCGTCCGTTGAGTTTGAATGTAAATTTGGCCACACTTCAAAAGTTTGCTTTCTCTGTCACTGTTATAATATGCATAGAATCACCCTTGTTGGGCATATGGCATGGGGATATGCTTGTGATTTTGGTTTCTCATGGCAAATTTTAGCTGTTCTGAATTAATGTTAACTCTATTCATACCGTTGTGATAATGAACAATAACAGAAGAAAAACCGTGTCAATCACAGCTAAAAGTTCTGTGAGAGAAGCCTGACTGGCTGATATAGTCATATCTTTATACTTACCGTCATGATAATAAGCAGTAATAGAGAAAAACACTGCCATTAGACGGTTTTTCTCTATTATTGTCCTGAAATAGTTTCCTTATTCTCTCCTCCCATGTACTTGGTTGGTATTTTTTTTCTTAATTGCTTTGTGTTGTGTGCACTGAAATTGCATTATGGAATTGAGAACTGTTTTGTTTTGCTTCTGTAATTGTGGCTGGTTGATAAGAATTGTCCAAGAGTGAGGCATAAGATTTAACGACAGACTGAACAGAATCATGGTTACTCTTTTCATGTGCGGGAAGTCCTTGTTTTATGTCTTTGGTTTAATGCCCTTTGGGAATTTACGCCCAGTCATTTTTGGTTTAATACCTATTGGCCGCCTGTCACACTGGGACGCTGCTGATGGTGTGAGAAACTCTTGGCATACAACAAGGGTGGGAGGCATTGCAGTTACTCTAAACTGTGTCAGTCGCAGTGTTTAAATTGATATTCCATGGTTAATTTGCCTTTATTATGGCCTTTTTTTCTCATTAAATGAGTGAGAAATGTCAATCTGCATTCTTTATTGCCACCCCAATAAAAGAACAGTTGAACACAATCAGTTTTGAAGCGAAATTAGACATAATAAATCAGCTTCAAAAGCTGAATACATTGCTGATGTTGGCTACGTGCTTGTCACCAAGAGCACAGTATGCACACTTCGTGATAGTGCTGAAATGAGATAGGCATTGTTCATATAATGTAACATTGTGATGTGTTCACATAACCTTTGTTGCAGTGGAAATGCATTCTGTGTGTTGAGATGCACGTTACTGCCAACTGTATAACAGTATTAAGAGTTTCACGGCAATGCTTTTATGGCAAATTTATGTCGCTGGCAAAAATAAAACATATGTTCATTTTCATGTAAAATGCGCGCACGCACGCACGCACACATTGTGGCAGATGAAGCTGGTAATTTTTTTCTATTCTCTTTGCAGGCTAGTGACTTCTCAGATGTAGATGATTGGCCGACTCTGGGTTACAATGAGGTATGTACACATGTGACTTTCCTTCTCCTTACCTGTCAGTGCTGTATGAACAGGTGACTCATAAGGGGAAGGTGTTATGTATGCATGTAATTTTGTCTTGGTTTTGGTCTTTTCTTACGTGTAACATAAAAATATGTACAGTTTGTGCTGTAGTTACATTTGTGTTTAAGGTGTGAGATTATGACT
>JGI20166J26741_11576807_pt1 | contig 11899 bp, 12 predicted proteins | sample TergutCu122P5_FD_26741 | JGI IMG/M metagenome (IMG submission 26741) | reverse complement strand
TGTGAATACTTTAATCTATTTGGAAAAGTACCTGTAGACAGCATTCTGTTAATAATGTAGGTTAATGGGGAGGAAATATAATAAATGCTAGAGTTCAATACTTTAGTTGATATTTCATCATATCTGTGGGAATGTTTTATTTTAAGTGTTTTTACTATATTTTCTAGTTCTGTAGTTGATACATACTTAATATTTATCGGAGGGAATGGGTGATTGAAATCTCTTGATAAGTAATGTAGTGGATATGCATGGTTGGAAGGCTTATTGAGTTTAAGTTAATTAAAATAATAAAACAAGTTCAGTCTACGACTGTACTGTTCAAGATATAGAATAACCTCTCCATAGTAACGCATAGCCGCCATCTTGTTGTTTATATAACGTTTACATAGTAACATCGAGCCGCCATCTTGTTGTTGACATAACATTGCCATGGTAACGCTTATCGGCCATCTTGAAGTGTGCCTCGCTGTGACGTCATCGACTTTGTCCGCAAACCTCCCAAGCTAACGAAACGATAGATGTATTCTACATCAATATGGGAGAGAAAGACATGGGCAAAACAAATGATGATCAACAGGAATCCTTTTTGTACAGCAGAAAGGAGCAAATAATATAAAAGCAAGTACATAGGTAGAAGTGGAAAAAACAAAAATATGAGTTTAAAAGACCTGGGAAAGTTTTCTGCTGGAAAAAATAGGTGAAAATCTATGGCTATGAATTCCTAACGTAGATCAAGCTACAGGAAACTAAAGAAATATTTCAGCAGTTACTTTAGTAATTGAAAACAATATAGTTTATCAGTTAGGAGCCAGGAATGAAAGTGCTGTGCTCTTAATGACTAAAATATTTTTATTGTTTGGCGGTCAGGGGCAGAAAATATGTGTCAACTAAGTTAACTAAGAGTCTAATAAACACAGCTGCAGTAATGGTCAAAAATGTTAGAGGCACTGTGCCACTAGATGAGTGATTCTTGACACTTCAGTGGATCATAGCACCATCATTTTCAAGGATTAGGCAGTCTAAGAAGATTTCTTCTTTATGCATAATCCCTGAAGATAAAGGCACTATGGTCCTTTGAAATGCTGGAAATCACTTGTCTTTCCAACAACATAGCATTAAATCCCAGAAGATTTGAATCCTCATCAACATCATTGCGAGAAACTCAAATCTTGCAAAAGTAGAAAAGTTTGCAACACAAAAAATGTTACAATAGTTTATACTGTTTAAAGTAAGTACATACTCAATTAGGTTACAGTACTCTTATCCTGTTTTGTGTAAAGTTATCACAAAAAATGTTATTTTAATATAAGTCATCCCATTGAGTCTCTGAAATAATCAGAACAAAATCATATCATCACTCTAACACAACTTTATATTCTCAGAAAACACTACATGTTTTGGATTATATAATCCACCATCAGGCTACAAGCAGACTTAACTTGCGGGTAAAATGCAACTCATATTGCTACTTTATGATCTTCGCTTTCGTTTTTGTGAAAACCACCCGAGGATGGAAGCAGGTAGCTTCCAACGTGTATTGTTTGTTTCAAATATTTGTGACAATGGAAAAAGTTCTTGTGAATATTGGTGATATCACTAATATTTTTGTTGTTTATTGTGACTGGTTAATTAATGCATTTACCAAGAGTGCTTGCAATGATGCAAAATAATCAGTAAAATAATATGACACTCCCGGAGAGTAGGCGGATGACTGAGGTATGTACGGACTAAAGACGTGTTAGACTTGTGGATTTTTAATTCGGTTTTGGTCTGGGAATGCCGGCATACTGGGCGTCTGTGCTACTGATGTTGTCTCCGCTGCATTGTTCAAGTCCGTGCGGGGTTGCGGAGGACGGGAGAGGCTGGCGACTTCCTCGTTAAATTGGGTTTGTAATTTTTATTACGTTGAGTCCGAGAATATATGTTGTCATATAAGTTGTTATAAGAGTATTGTATTTGACATTACGTCTAGTTCGAGTATATGTGTTGTTGTAAGAGCACGGCATGTTACTTATTATGTACGTATGTATTCATGTTCAGCCTTTGTGGCGTGTTTGTTAATGTCGTGTGATTCAGTGCGACTGCTGACTGTTCTGTTTAGTTACGCTTGTGGAGTACGCGTTTCGTGAGTCGGCACGTTGTGTTACGTCGTGTCTGAAAATATGTTTGGTATTACGAGCACTGTACATATCTGGTTCTGTTTATATGTATGTATTCATGTGCAGCTCTTGCAGAGTGTTTGTTGATGTTATATACTTTCTTGTCGATGCTAATTGTAGTGTCTAGTGACGTTGTGAAGCACGAGTGTCGTACTGGTTGTACATGGTTACGGTTTCCTTTTTATTTTGTTGTTGCTGTTTTACTGCGACTTATGTCAATATACTTCAATGTTACCTATTTGCACGACTTGTTATGAATGGTATGCTCACAGTACTCCACGAGAACCAATATTCTGGGGTTCGGTTTCCCAAACTGTCGATGTCAAATGTGAGTGCGGGCTCTCTGTTTCCATCTAGTGCTTTACCCTGTGTGGGGTGCGACACGAGGGCTCAGTTGCACATTAATAGAATAGTTCTCTCCCAGTTGGTCCCTAAATTTTAGTTCTTAGTATCCTTCTTCAAAACAGAGTAAACTGACATCAGGTTAACAAAACAGTATTTAGTGTAAAATTCCCCCGTACCAAATTTCATTTAATTCCAATTAGTAGTTTTGGAGATAAGTATGGATGAACATTATGCACACTTTTTTCAAAGAATACATGCAAGGTGAAAATACATTCACATTCTTCATTTCGCAGTTGCACAACCACAAAAGCAGCATATATTTGTTTGTGTTAAATGTGCGTGTTATCACTATTTTTGGCCCATTTTCCAAAAATATTCTTAAACACATTCATTGCTTTCCTACAAGTTCCATAATGCTAAAGAACAATTTAAAATAACGTATTTTGAATGACTTAATTTACAAAGTTTTGAAATCTCACTCTGAACACACGGTGAAACATTGTCATTACAGGTTTAGTTCATAGAATTGAAGTAAATGTAATAATGGTCAGGTCAGTAGCAGTTGTTACTTACCAGAAAATATGGACGACAAAGACTTGAAAGACCAGTTCCAGTACTACTGGCGAGAAAAGCTGTATCATGCAATGCAATCTGCTGCCCTTGGTGGGCTTCGCAAGTATTCAGGTGATGCCACATTTCGTATGTACAATGGCTTGTCATTGATACTGGAACGTCTCATACAGGAAGTGAATTTGAACCACTTGAATCCGAATGTGATGTTGTCCTGGGTACTACACTGGCGCTGATGTTTGCATATCGACACTGTAGGCTACAGTTTTAGACAGGGAAGCTCTTGCTCAGCTTCAACAGCGACTTAAAGATGACGCAAACGTGCTGGTGAGATGGCACTCTATCGTGGTGAAGTAGTACTTTTCCACACAGGCAAGCCAGAGAAAGCTCGTGAATATTCTGATAGACTCCCAAAAGCGAATGCATTGGAAGCTTTGAAAGTAAAGGTTCTGTCACTTACTTGCTGAGCAGGAAATTATGAAGAAGCAAATTTGAACTTGAGACTTTTTATGGTGATATGGAGAAATTTGAACCTAAGAACTGTGAATTATTTGTGGACATTGCTCACATATTTTTATGGGTGCTTGGGAGAAATGAGGCTATACTTGCTGAGACTTACTGCTTTGCTGAGAGAGCTATAGAACTTGATCCATCTAGTGCTGACTACATGATAGAGCTGGTCTTTCAGTGTTTATTGTAGGGCAGGATCAAAGAGGCCATGAGACTATATCGTAGTGCCACCAAAGAAGATAATTCATCTGTATCAGCTTTATCTGTGTTGACTTTATGTCAGTTAAATGAAACTGGGGTGAATGATCAGGTGCGCCAACAGGTGGCGTTCCTCCAAGAGGTAGAAAGATCTCAGTCACCTCCCTATCTCTTACTTATGTCAGCCAGGATTATTTCTGGTGATGCTGAAAAAGCTATTCGGTATCTGATGGGGACTTTATAAATACATTTTAGAACCTTGCTAACCTTGTCATATGGACCTAAATATTTGAAAGTTCTTGATCCAGATTTCTTACTGCAAGTCGTGAAAAATATCTCATATATTCTTCAGTCTCATCTGCAACTATGGCTGCTGGTACTGCCGCAACACTACAACAAGTTCAGCCATTGCCAGTTCCTATCAAGCAGAGTTTGACCATTCTTGAAGCTGTGAGTAAGGCTTGTCCTGGTCTTCTGGAAGTGTTATACCAGTTGGCATATGTTCATTTCCTCAATGGAGACACTAAAGCTGCATCATTGACTTTACAACACATCTTGGATGATGTTGATGCTACCTGTGCAGATGAACATCTGCTTATGGCACAATTTCTAGTTCAGCAAGGCCATTTACCAACGGGATGCACAGAATCTAGAAGTAGGGCTTAGTTACAATTTCAAAGTCCGTGAACACTCTTTATACCAACTCATCATGGTACTAGTTCAGAAGCAACAGGACAATATTAAGGAGTGCATTCAAACATTGCAGACAGCAATGACAATTAGTGTTTTGAAGCCAAAACGGGGATGTCGGGTTTGGACTGCAGCTGGGTTACCTGAACTGTCCGTGCCTGATAATGCATCTCTATACCTTGAACTGGTGGAGGATCAAATGCACGAAGCTGATAAAATAATGCAGGATGCCATTGAAGAATTCCATGGCACCACAGAAGAAGGTCGTGTAACTATTGCTAATGCCAGTCTTTCATTATATAAAGGAGATACAAAACTTGCATTAAAATTGGCAGAGTGGGCATTGGCAAGGGTAAGGGCAGGAGTTGATTCATTGAGTGAGCAGCGGAGGAGTGAGGATCAGCGACCCGAGAGAGAACTGGTTATTCGACTGAGTGGTTGATTCTTCGCCTTAAGGACAGCGAGCGCGGAGTCTGGTTTTAACCGTTTCTTTAGTACCTGCTCGCACGGCTGCCGGCCACATCGGGAGTCCGGTGTCTAGTGTTGTGTAGAGGAGCTCCTGCTGAAGCATCATGCTAAGGCAGGAAGAATTAGCCTTTATTAAGGCTATCTCCACACTGCAACTTTCCCCGGCCATTCTCAAGGAGCTGAGGATGGCTTTGTCTCGAAGAAAGAAGAAGCCAGTGTTGCCTGCAGGGATCCGCAGCACCACATCTGGAAGTGCGGCCAGAGCCCCCCAACGTCTACTGAGTCAACTCGCGGGCAAGCGCAAAGCCAACGAGCTAGCAGGCTCGGGCGACTCGTCTGAGCCTAGCAACAGGCGCCCAGCACCTAGCGCAGGGGCCGCGCCTCTGCCCGCGACCTCTACACTCTCGGGCGAACAAGCTGCTGCGTGCAGCCGGCAACTCGTGTCCCCCGAGGAATGGGTGACTTACGCGGCTGTCTTGGGCGGGTCCGTCGCCACGCTTCAGCCAAGTGGGTCGCTCAAGCCCACAGCCATGGATTCAGACCCGTCTGAGCCCGCTGTCTCACCCAAGGCAGCCAACAGGCGCATGTCTAGCGACATGTCCGGGCCTCTGAGCGACAAGCCGGATGACAACACTATAAGCTCCCAGGTGACCCACACCTGCTTACCAGCAGGAGAACGTCCAAACAAGATCCCCATTTTTATTTCAGGTGTGTGTGACACCTGTGCCTTCCTGGCCTGGTTACGGGCATCTGGCCTTGGCGGTCTGACCGCCCAACTAAAGTCTGAGAAGCTGATGGTTGTCCCGTCGACAGCCAACGGTTTCCGAGCCGCTTTCAGCGCACTGCTGTCGCTGGATGGGGGAGGGTTTAAATTTACACACCTTCACACTCCCGGAGGACCGATTGTGTGCGGTTTCTGGTGAAGAACTTGAGTAGTAGCATGCCTGAGAGCGTCGTCCGGGAGGAGCTGGAGTCCCTGAACATTCGTGTCCAGGGAGTTACACGGCTGCGTTCCGGCCGTCGCGAACAGGACCCAGCCCAGGACCGTCATCTCACCCCTCATTTCATTGTATCGGTGGCGCGGGGCCAGACGTGTCCAAGGTGCGTTCTATCAAAGAGCTCTGCGGACTGCGAGTGTCGGTGGAGACGCACTTGGCCCCAAAAGGACCAATGCAATGCAAGCGCTGCCAGCGCTTCGAACACACGCAGCGTAACTGCGGATACGCGCCACGGTGCGTCGCGTGTGGGGACTCCCACATCTCCTGTGGGTGCTCTACCACGCGGGAACAGCCTCAGTGCTGTGGCTGCGGGGGCAACCACACGGCGAAATACAGGGGCTGTGTTAGTGGAAAGAAGCGAAGGCGGCCCTTGCAAAGCAAGTGCCCGAACGTGTCCGAAAGGGCCCCGCCACAGGCCAGTCCGCCCCTTCGAAAGCTCATCGGAACAGGTCCTCTGCCGAGCAGATGGACCTGGGCGAGGGGTGGAATCACGTCGCCCGAGGGGGGCGTGTTGTCAAGGCCACCACCACTCCACACCAAATCCCAATCCAAAACCCATTCCTCAACCGGTCACGTAGGGGCCCAGGCAGCCTAAAGTGACCGCCACCAGGAAGACGGCCTGGCATAAGAATCCTGAAACTAAATCCACAGTAGCAACTAAATCGGCTGCTGGGAAGTCGAAAAAGAAAACAGCTGCGAGTGTTAAAACCGTGACCGCTAAACCCACAACTCCCGACCTGGTGGTCCCCACCCAAAGCCCCACCTCCCAACTCGAGGATATTTCTGATCTCCTCGATCGCCTCCCCATCCAAGCATGTGTGGAGCTGACTAGAAGGCTCCTCACGTCCATCTCATCCCTCCACACAGGGGCAGCCCGCCCGCAGGCCGACTTGGAGACCGTCATTCTCTTCGTGGCCGAATATGGCAGGACGCCCTAGGAGGACGGTACGGATTAAAGCCGTGCGCTTCGCCTGCTGGAATGCTGACGGAGTGTGGGGCAGAAAGCTTGAGCTGGAGCACTTTCTCAGCCAGCACGGTGTCGATATTTGTCTCATAAGTGAGACATTCCTTAACCCTAGTCAAGCCTTCCGGCTTGCCAATTATTTCTGCCACCGCACAGACAGACCAACAGCGGGGGGCGGTACAGTCATCCTGGTCCGCCGTGGTATATTTCAACACTCGGTGCCTGTTTCAGGCTGAACTACTTGAAGGCTACTGCCATCCAAGTTATATTGTTCGGCAGACCGGTTGAAATCCTTTCGGCTTACCTCTCTCCTTCCCACCCACTGTTTGGAGCGGACCTGACCCCCTGTTTCGGCGGATGATTGCCGGTACTGATGGCCGGCGACCTCAACGACAAACACGTGGATTGAAACTCGTGGCTGAACACGAGACGGGAGAAACTGCTACGTGATTATGCCGACGAGAACTCCTGTCTGATCTTTGGAATGGACACCCCTACCACCAACCCATAGAAATCCTCCGCTACTCCCGATGTCTTGGTTATAGTGATGGTGAAAGACCTCTCGTTCCCGGTGTATCTGATTTCGTGCTCTGCACTAAGCTCGGACCACATCCCGGTACTCATCGACAATGCGTGTCGCTCATCCTTTCGACATCCCCAGGACCGCCCTGATTTCAGGCGCACTGACTGGGCCAACTTCCAAACTCACTTGGAAGATCAAATTCCATTCGAACCGGAAAGGCACAACAGGATGGCAATCTACACGTGGGTTGAGAACTTCTCCTGAGCCGTTCTGAAGGCTCTAGCGGCATCTACTCCCAAGTGTCGCCCTCGTGACGACCCACGGCCTCCGATATCGGCCGGCATTCAGGATGGAATACGCCTGAAGGACCGGCTGCGGAGGCAGTGACAGATCACCAGGGAACCCGCTCTGAAATCCGAGGACAACAGCCCGCAAAGGTCGGTGACTGGCAGGCACAACGAGTGGAGGAACGACCAGTGGAGCAAGACTTTCGAATCCCTCGATCCCGAAGACCAATAGCTGTGGAGAATGACCAAACGGGTGATGAGAGTTCCCCCTCCGTCTCCTCCCCGGTCACCCCAAGGGGAATCGCTCTCTCAGCCTCTGAGAAAGCCGAAGAGCCTACCAACAATCTGGATGCTCAGTTTCAGCCGGTGACCGATCCTTCGGTCCCGGCAGTTATTGAAATGGTTGACGTGGCGCTGAGGTCTCACCTCATGACCCCTGCCAGCGAACCCAATTTAACCAACCCTTAGGAGGTTCAGGAAATCATAAGGGGTCTGAAGGTCAGCAAAGCTCCAGACTCGGTGTCCTGAACGGGGCCTTGAAGCATCTCCCACAGCGAGCGGTATCCCTTCTGGTCCTGATCTTCAATGCGATCCTCCTCACCCATCACTTCCCTACAGTGTGGAAGCACGCCCGAGTGATCTCTATACTTAAACCGGGGAATGATCCAGCACTGCCCTCATCCTATCGGCCCATTAGTCTTTTGGACACGATTGGTAAACTATTTGAAATGATCTTATTAGCTAGGATCTTACATGAAGTAAGAGTGCGCGGGCTGCTGCGGGATGAACATTTTGGGTTTCGCCTCAGACATAAAACATCCTTGCAGCTAGCCCGCCTCGTTGAAAGAATCACCAGAAATTTTGGCGAAAAGAGGCTAACAGGCGCAGTATTCCTCAACGTGGCCAAAGCCTTCGATACCGTCTCGATCAATGGCCTCTTCTACAAGCTAACACTCCTAAACTTCCCGTCTTAGATAGTTCATAAAATCTCCTCTTACCTCCGTGGTCGGACGTGTGAAGCGTCCTTCCAGACTGCCACGTCATCTCGTCGAGGCATGCGGGCCGGTGTGGCTCAGGATGGATTGATCTCCCCTGTCTTCTTCAGTCTGTATGTCAACGACATGCCCTCACCCTCGCACCACGTCGAGTTAGCCCTCTATTACTGACCATGAAATATTACAGACTAAACTAAATCATAATCACAAAACAAATGTAAATTTGCTCACAGTAATTGAAAGGTTGCTTTATTTGACACGGACATGCATAGCTCAGATTCATACAAAAAAAAAAAGAGGTGTATGAACACAATAAAATGGGGGCAAACTAAATTATTTCTTTCTTCAGTGCATTCCTTGGCACTAACTTATGTAGTCTCAAAACAACTATACCACTGGTCCTTTCATAAGAAGTTCTTTCATGTCACTCTCAAATTAAAATGCCCAAAATGCTAGTTTTATTAATCTTTATTCAAACATACAGGTAAATTTCATGCTGGGACCTCTTCATATACATCAACTACATACATGAGCCTCTAACACAGAACTGCGCGACATCAAGTTTTTCACAACATTCATATTTTGTTTAGATTACTACATGTAATACAAATACAAGGAAAATTAAATGAAACAAACCCAATTCAGCATGTACCTTAAAACAAAAGTGATGTACCCTATGAGTAAAACTGAATTTGTCAGAGAAAGAAAAAATATATCATAAAACATACTGCTATATTTATTGTCATTTCACTAATGCACTTACAAATGTCAAGTGGTAAACAGTGCAACTATGTCAAAATATAATGGGAGAAACACAGGTGTATGTAGCTGGAACCTTTATTGCTAAGATACATCGTACAGTTTTATTGCATTTTAAAAGTAGTTAACATTTGATACAGACAGCTGAGGAACAAAGTCATGCAGACAGCAGGACTAAGTGATAGAGAACTTGTTCCTTGGGTTGTTTGTGTCACTTCTGGTGTCGGTTGAGGCGTCGGTTGAGGCGTCGGTTGAGGCGTCGGTTGAGGCGTCGGTTGAGGCGTCGGTTCAGGCGTCGGTTCAGGCGTCGGTTCAGGCGTCGGTTCAGGCGTCGGTTCTGGCGTCGGTTCTGGCGGCGGTTCTGGCGTCGGTTCTGGCGTCGGTTCTGGTGTCATTTTACCTTTCAGCCATGATTCAATTTCAGAACCATGTATCTCAGACCACTTAAGGTTTTCTTTGGCAGATTCAACAGCCCTCCTTGCTGCTTCTGCAGCAGCACCCAGGTCATTTTCCTCAACAAATTTTGTAAACTGTCAAGAATGAAAAGTAAACAAAATAATCACAATGAAATGCTGAGGTCTATGAATACACATATAGTGACCTGACATATATAACAACACATATCATCAGTAACCTAGGATGTTCAGGAACTACATAAAGTCTCTCATTTTGGGTACTTCAAAGTACCACATAGAGCTGTCATAAGCAATGTTGCACCCAAAATGGACCGTTTGTTAAATTTATTACAAGACATCAGAAGGTCTAGTAATCTTCTTGGATTTCTCGACCCTTGGAAATGAAGGTGCAGTGATCCTTCAAGACTGTGGGAACCACTCACCCAGTGACACTATGTCAGATCCCATAAGATTTGAATACTCTGACTGGTTCTACATCCAAAAGTCTTTACTGACATGTACTGGATTTTATGGAACCGAAATAAAAATACAATACAATACAATACTCAGGTCTAGTACTGATAAAACATGCTGCAGCAAAATACACTCCCACTGGCTAATAACGCTACATTACAATAGCAAAAAAAGCAATTTCCCATCCATAATTTCACAAGAAAATCTCATAAACTACTATCAACTTCAGCACTCTACAAACTTCAGATTACAAATAAAGTGTCAACACAGCAGATTCACTTGAAAGCATCAACACTGACACTCTGACAAGAATCAGATTCAAAATGACATAAATTATACAATTCAGAGACGTTTTTGCTGCATTTTGAGGATAAAGTATACCTTATAAATTTAATCAACAAACCAAATCAAGTACACAAAATTCTAATTATTACATTCTATTCCAACATGTTTGTTTCAAAGCGACTATCATGAAAATTCCTGTGACAGGTACATAAAGTATTACAATTGCTTGTTTCATTGCAATGAGGAGTATAAATTTAATGGTGTTCAAATAATTAGATGCAACTACACAATTATATTTAGATAGAGGTTTATGCATTAGAGTCCTCTTTCCCCTGAAATTTAATTAACATTTATTGCTTTTTATGACAAAATGTTGTTATGACGGCTTGATATAAAGGGATCAAAATTTATATCAGAAGCACATCTGATTTATGAATCTGTGCAGTTAATGCCATTCTCTCAAAAATTAAATTAAATTAAAATCACAGGTATGCTACTGTGAGATTAAAACTGTTTTCAAAATGGCTAACAAACAAAATTTCTAACTCTACCATGTTTCTAATATTGCACTAAAAATAATCATAACTTTATTTCCCTTTTTGTAGACACTTACATTTTTAATCATACTAAATGCTGAATTAAAATTCATAATAAATTTTGTACCTCAGAAGATTAACATGCATATAAATCCCTTAACATTTATTGAATAAATATATCATTTATTTAGTTTCCTCATGTTTTTACATACCTTTGCATGTTTTGTCCTAATACCCTATTACCCGGCCCATAAGACGCAATGTGATTTTTTTGTTAGAAATTTTAGAAAAAAATAATGATGAATGTATATTAATTTTAGTAATTTATTGGAAGAAAACAGAATTGTTACATGCCAAAATTATCAATCATAATATAATTTATTTATCATAGAAATCCAGAAAATCGTCGTCACTGCCACTAAAATCATCTTCATGGTTGTTTTACTCGATGCATCTCTTTCTTCACATAAAATGTCATCTTCACTTCCATCTAGTGCATTGCTAATGCCACATTTTTTTTAAAGACTTTACAGTAGTCTCACTTTAACTTGCTGCCAGGAATTTTTCACCCACTCGCAAACATTAGAATTCAAAGGCCTTTTCAATCTTCCTGCAGGTGTAACGTGATGAGTTGGTGCCTCATTCCACTTTGCCCATTCCTCATGCATAAATCCCTTGAACGGTTTATTAACTGAAACGTCCAGAGGCTGTAATTGACTAGTTAATCCACCAGGAATTACTGC
>JGI20166J26741_11576696_pt1 | contig 11899 bp, 5 predicted proteins | sample TergutCu122P5_FD_26741 | JGI IMG/M metagenome (IMG submission 26741) | reverse complement strand
ATATCAAACAAATAACGCTGCCAGATGTTACATAAATAACTCTCAAATCACTCAACATATTGGAAATGCCGCCATTATCACTTCTCGGGGACCTCAGGTAGGCCAACTAATGCACATGGTATGAAGAATTTGTGTTTGAACGTAGTAATAACATAAGATATATAGAGCAGTATGTTGTCCCTGTCCGTCGTGATAATGTAATGAAATAATTCCTATATTTAGTTGACATTCAACGTGTATTGCACTAAGCGATGAGGAGTAATCCCAAGGCATAGTATGTTGTGGATTAATTGGCTGACCTGACGTAGTAATGAAATGTAAACAAAGTTTTTTTTTGGTGCCAGGATCAGTGTTCTTAGGTGAATTAATTTCAGTGATTTAAGTGTGAGTAGGGGGTAGTCATGTCATATATTCTTAAAGCTACCGGATTTTAGATTCAAAGATGCCTAACAACCTTTCTGACGGGGTCAGTGGGGTCTTCCTAACCTGGCAGTAGAGCCCGAAGATTCCTGCAAGGTAACCAGTCTTGGCAGGGTTGTGGACACAAGCCGTTGAACGCTACCATGGGTTATTTTTCTCACCCACTACATTCCAGCTAACATCCTCGCGATATGCTTTCCGCAAGATACATTTTTATGTTTTCGCCTTTCACCTTGGTGTACAAAGTCGTTCTTTTGAGTTGCACGTGAAATGTCCAAGTGCATTACTTTTGTCCTCTATCCGAGCCATGTGCACAGTCAGTTTCTTTAATTTAAGTACCATAAAAATCGCATAATAGGTATTTTCCGTCATTTTGCACATAGTGTTGCCATATGGTTTCACATAGTGTTGCCGTATGGCTTCAGAAAAATACCGGACACACTTCATAAAAGTCTATAACAAAACCAAAAATCGTGATATATATGTACGTTCATATGACTGGGCATTTTCTAAAATTGTTTTCATGGTCAGAAGGCTCACATACCACACTGTCCAGTTCAAAACGAGATGCCTGCCAACCCTCTGTACATAATCTTACATGGGTGTACATATTATTAATGTCTATTTGGAGAACTGATAAACACAGTCTGTTATTTTCACAAGTTAATGTATTAGATCTATTCAAACAGGAATGAATAACTGAAACGTGGGACACTGTATATGGTACCATAATATCTGTAACTAAGTGGACGAAGCCCTCCAGTGTGTGTAATACAAATAACAATGCCAAATAAATTAAATCATCATTCTTTGAATTGAGCAGTCATAAGTGACATAGGATGTATTCACAAGAAAGTGGGAAATAAATTATGTTTGCAGTGGAATGTAAGAGATTTTATGGCAGAAATACTGAAATATTCCATGTTGCATTGTAATCTTGGACTTGTGAAAGACCAAGTTCTGGTATCATTCATGACTGGAGTCTGTAGTAGCTAATACTGTGCAGAACTTTAGTCACAAAGTCCTCTATAATTGTAACATTAGTGATAATTGATTATGTAGTTTACAGCTTGACTGATATGTTATTTGTAGTTTTTCTCTGTCTTCCAGCAGAATGCTTTATAGGGATTTCAATAATGTCATGATTACATCCCTGCAGTTTCTACTCAGATCATAACAACTATCCTGGAATTCATTATCTGTTTCACCAAGCATGTCAGATTAAAACAAGTTGTATATTAAATTATGCACCACAGAATGATTTTGAAACATATATCACTGGATTTAACTACCAGTTTTACGGTACTGTGGCATGACAAAACCGGGATCCTCTGAATGTGGTTCAACATTATCTATTTTCCCAGCATAAGTGAATTAAATAAATGAACTGACTCTAAGTTGTGCTGAGTGCCATAATTTGTGTTTAGATGATGCTATGTTATGTTTTTTGGGTTTGGGTTAGAGTTAAGGCATTGTTGGTGATGGTATTCTGTCCAGCTTTGACTGTATATTGTGTTGTGGCATGGATTTACGAAACATTAAATTTATTTTCAGAAATTTATTCAAAATGATGCGGTATGAAGGTGAAAATGCCCGTCTAGCAGATCAGAACCCATGTGCAGGTGTAAGAGCAGATTTAAAAATGTGTCTTCTGGAAAGTGACTGTGTAAAAAAGGTAAACTATTGTCTGTTAGAAGTTTTATTCATAGTAGTGGCATGTTTATAAGAATAATAATTACCTGTCTTATCAAATTATGGCTTTTGTACAGGTGTCCAGCTTACAGTGGAACACCTCATAGAATCTGCAAATGACTTATGGAATCCACATTAACAGTCTGTATTATACAAGATAATTTACTGCATGTGAAAGGCAGGTGTTGGAAATTACCTCCTGCAAATCTTAGACTGCTTGACATCTGGTGAACATATTATTAAAAAGTGTTTCAAGTTCTCATCCCTGTAAATTACCAATATAGCATACAAGAAAATTTAAGGTCATCCTGTATTTGTGCATGTGTATAGTTATCATAACCATCACTGCAACATCCTCAACCGATAAGTCACATGGCAATAGCTTGGGTGAATGAGCAGGCTACAAAGCACAACTGATTATTTGGTCCCCAAAAATGTTATATAAGGCAGCCATTGAATTATAGGCTGTATGGTCAGTTGCATCATTGTGCTGGGGAAACCTGTAGTCAGTCTCGTGATCACTTAAATTTAAAAAAATTGTGAAAGAATTTATCCATGTACGTTCCTGAATTTGCTGTATACGATGAAAAGAAGCTGGGTCCAGTTGTTCTTGTCACACTCACAGCTTGCCATACTGCAACTTAATTTTATGTAGTGGCACTTGATGTATTAGTCTGGGATTTTCTGCAGACAAGTATCTATTATTTTGAGCATTTACATGTTCGTTTGGGGCCTGGGGTAATGTAGTGGTTAAGGTACTGCGCTACTAGTTGGAAGGTCCCAGGATCGATTCCTGGTGGTGTCACTGGGGATTTTTTCCATGGCTCCCACCGACGAAACCTTGTGCCCTGGGGTCGACTCACCCCCTGAAAATGAGTACCAGGGATTTCTCATGGGGTAAAGGCGGCCGGTAAGTATGGCTGACGACCTACCACCCTTGTAGTGTCGAACGTCAAGAAAATCCGGGGCCTTAACCTACCCGGAACCCCTTGGGCCACCTCGGCCTGTTGCAGGATGACCTTTACCTTACATGTTTGTTTAAGTAAAGCCATGTCTCATCTGTGAAATATGTGATAATATCATGACTTCACCTTTTCACACTGTTTCACAGAATCAGCTACGAAACCTTATTCTTACAATGTAGTCTGTTTCCTGGAGCTTTTGCACACCTGTAAATTTGTATGATTGCAAATTGATTTTGTTTCTGTGTGTATGGATGAGTTTGATGCACAGATTTCCTGGGATAACTGCCTTAAAGATTTTCATGAAGATGCTTCTAAGCATGCTGTAATATCACCCAACTTTTCTTCTGATAGGTCTTGTCATGTTCATGCCTTCTTTATTGAGGAATTTGTTATAAATGTGTTTGTCACTGGTTAGTATATTGTTGACTTAACAGTAACTGAAACAGTGAGAAATTTTCTTCTAAATTTGCTATGACACTTTTTATGGGATTTCTTCCTTGCGTAGGTTTCCACTGTCAAAGCCATTTGTTTTACCCCATACTTCATATTTATGGATAACAACAGTAATGTATGTCATAGTAAAAACCATCTGTGTTATGTTGTAATTCATATTCGTGAACAAAAATAACAATTTCCATCACAATAAAAACTTTGTTGCACTGTACTTCATCTTCAAGAAGGTACAGTAGTTTATGTCTGTCATGTTCAGCTTATGAACTGGACTGTGTGCTAATATATCAGAGAATGCATTGTAACTGAATGTGGTGTGATAAAACTACTGCAGACGAGTTATTCGATGTCTGATAAACTTACTGATAGTGTGAATTTCACTTCAAAGTGGATGCCCTATATATTGCACATGCTTGTGTGTTGGCAGTTACAAATTATGTATAATGATAGTTCAGTGAGTTGTTAATTATTAATGTTTCATTCCTTTTAGAATGTGTAGGTGGAAAAATTTGAAGAACATTATTGTTTGTACCAAAAGTTTTCGTTGGCATTGTATGTACTAGCATGTTCACCGTGGTGAATAACATGTAGGTCAAGAGCTTCTTGCATTGGAAACATTAGTAACAAAAAATTGGTTTTATACTTTAACACCTTTAGTTCTAGCCTCTGGGGGTGGGTTGGGTTGGAAATGCCATGTTGCTTGTCTTGAAGTTTAGACGTGTATATATGAAATGGTAGTTGATAGCTTGGCTGGAGGGACAGCATCCAAGTGCAGTGGTAGCCAACTGGCTGGCCACCTGTCACTCTAAGAGTTAAAAGAGAGTATGATGACTTTCAGTATTTCTGTTGTATTATCAAACTTTTCTTTTTATGATGTACTGAATTTTATATTGTCCTCTTCCATTGTATATCTGATGTTCTGTATGACTGAATGTATTGTACTTATTTGTAGCAGAAGAAATCTCCCCGTGAATGTCTACAGTCATATGATGCTTCCGTTCCTAATGAATGCCATGCTCTTCGCGTAACTTTTTTTGAATGCAAGAGATCTCTGGTAAATTAATCATGTTACTTATTTTTCTGTTTTTAAATGCCGCTGTTTGTACCGATAGGACACCAACAGCAGATCCACTTTACATCTAGGGAAATATCCCATCATACTCATTGAATGGGAGGCTAAGAGCACAAAAAAAATCATTTTGAGAACTGAATATCTCAATTTTCTGTATATTACATTACACATTTATAATATTGCTGAACACAGTAGCTGTTATGGCAGATGCAGGCTTTCTAAGTGATAAAGCTGCCATACTTAAGGCCATCAGAAGATCATGAAAAATTATGTCTTGAAGCCTTCACGGCGACAGAATTCAATAAAATTTTCTTGGGCATACAGCTGCATCAATGTGTGATCCACATCTATATGCCACTGTCTGCCTGAGTAAATGTCATTGAATGAGAAGAAGAAGAAGCAAAAAGAGGCTTTACTTTTACGGTCCACTTCCTGCAAGAGACATTTATTTGTGCATGATAATGCTGAAATAATGAGTGTTCTGGTGACAGTAGTATTGAAGTGCCTAATGTTATTAAATGTAAGTTGTGTAGTTTCTGATGTTTGTTGTGTCTTGCATTTCAGTTGGACAACAGAACAAGATTCCGAGGAAGGAAAGGGTATTGACTGTTTGACCTGTTTCTCTTGAGAATGGATGGTTACTCTACAAGATTTTTGTAAATAAGAAATTAATGTTTGTGAATATGTCAACTCATTGAAATTGTTTTTTGTGTCATATGATGTCTATTGTAATGATTTAAAACTGTTGTGTTAGGCTGTTACATTTAGTCCGTGTACTGGGTTAAAATTGGAGGCTTTCGATATGACTATGAGAAGGGGATTTCAGAGTAACTGATCCTTCCTATTGTGACTGGAATATATGTAGTTTTTAAGCTTGCTAGTTCATTTTTGTGAATAAATGTTACTAAATACAGTACATATAAATCTGTCCATTCATTTATCCTTATATTCACTCTGCTGCTGTGGTATAACTTTTTAACAGTTTGGAAGTGGAATACATTCTGGGAAAGTCATCATTATTACTTTCAGCCTCTAAATTAAGTATTGGTTCACACTATTTGAACTTACTGAATAATTTAAGATTACAGTCTTCTGTGATCATTTATTCTCTGGGGTCTTTTATTCCAGCAACGATGCCTGATTTTATCCAAGTGAGCTTTGTCATTCAATCCCAACATTTTATTAGAATGAGAAATGCTCTGTGTTTGGATGTGACAGTGCTCTTGTAGTCTGAAAATGCATGTTGCTCCAAACATTGCCACAGTACTTGGTGTCACATCTCAGAAGGTGCGATCATTCATTGTCACTGTAGTGAGAACTTCAGAACTCATGTATTAGAATGAGAGATGTGCAATCTAGTAAGTTACTGATTCAGTGGAACATAAGTTTTTTGTGGGATAACAGTCTGTGGCACTGGGAATACACATTCTGAGCATCCTTTATATGAGAGTCATCCATGTACATTGAAAGTGATCTTCAGAGTCTGAGGATGTCATACAGCACAGTTCTAACGAAGGCCCAACGAAGTTGTGGTTGGACACTTTCATGGTCATATAGTAGAAGAACCTAAGCTAGTCAACACCACATTATATTAATTGTGTATGGTGGAACCTGCTAATGAGGAATAGAATAGAATGTTTTGTAGTTGTATCTCAGGACAGTGGCTCTTAGTGGTCATGAAATATGCAGATAAACCTTTTGTATAGAACAAAATGAGTTTCTATCTGACCCATCTGCCTCAGACTTTTGACAGTCCATGTCCAACATGATAAGCAATAAATCCTTTGAAAGTGTAGCAAAGTTAAAGTATTTGGGAATGGCTGTAAGAAATCAGAATTGCATTCATGAAGAAATTACGACCAGACTGAACTTTGGGAACACCTGCTTGCATTTGGTCCAGAATCTTTTATAGTTCAATTCACTGTTCAAAAGTACAAGATTGAAGTATAATTTTTAAATGTAATTTTGCTTATTATTATAATGTATGGGTATGAACCATGGTCTCTTACACTGAGGAAGGAACTTAAGCTGATGATGTTTGACAGTGGAGTAAATTGCATAACGATTAGCTTCATGATTTGTATCCTCATGAAGTAGGATTTGGGCGATTAAATCAGGAACAATGAGATGGACAGGGCATGTTGCATGTACATGAGAGAGGAGAGATGCATACAGGATTTTGATGGGGAAACCTGAGGCAAAGAGACCACTTGGAAAAACCTAGGCATAGATGAGAGAATGTCATAATGGATATTGAAGAAGTAAGTTGGGAGTGCATTGACTGAATTGATCTGGTCCAGGACAGGGAAAAATGGTGGGCACTTGTGAACAAGGTATTGAACCAATGGGTTCCATAAAATCCAGGAAACATTTTGGACTACCAAAGGAACTATTAGCTTCTCAAGCAGGACTGCTGCATAGAGCTAGCTGGTTGGTTAGTTGTTAGCTGTTAATTTGGTAGTATTCAACATGGTATCAAATGTGGTGCTGGTTTTTGTTTAGTTTGACATTTCAAGTGAAATTCCTGGTCACTAAAAACAGATACACTTGCTATAATGCTTAATATTAAGAGTACAGTACAGTACTATATGTAATTCAGACCTGTGACCTTTTGAAAGGATGTTATTGTAAAGCAGTAAAATATGGACTCCTCAGATTGCACTTAGTGCAAACCAGCAGTGCTGCATATTCTTAAGAATCCCATCATGATGAGGAAACTTGGGTTGAGGAGATAATAGGATGCACAGGAATACTGAACATTTCGTTGTAAATATTGTAAAATTTATTTGCATTACAACAGAGGAAAATGTTCTTTCATAAATTCTCATTTGAGAAAATACTGTAACAATATAAGATACTATGCATGTTTCATGAAACATGATTTTTTAAAAGTGCTGCAGCAAAGATGTTGATTTAAGTCAAAACCTTCTTAATTCAAGAGTTCCTTTACAAATTGGCATTCATGTTTTCAGAAGAGTTACATCACTTCTGGATGAGCATGTACTTGGTGAGTAACAGATGCAGAGGGATGATGAGTGTGTGATGTGACAATGGGAAAATGAGAGTTACACTAAATTGCTTTCAAGTCTTCTTATAACTTACATATCTTACACTTCTTCAGTTCTTATCTTGTCTTCTGACAATGAACTTGTTGTTTTGTGCAACAAAGAAGCTGACACTGCACTCAGGTAAAGCATGACTGTTTAATAGACTTTGAAGTATGTTACATGTCGCCATAAGTTGCCTGTAGGAACATCAGTAACAATTTTTACTGCCTTATGTACACTTGAGGTATTTAGTGATTAAAACTGTATACTGCAACACATGTGGTCATTAAGCTCTGAGAATTGCTGCAAATTAATGTTGGAATGTTGTGAATTTATGGACTTTGCAGGGAAGACGTTCCCATGACACTGCAAAGCCTTTTGTAGATTGAAGTAACTCATGTGGGCAATGTCTGTTATGTAAAAAGTTATGTTTCCATGCAGTACTTGTCATTGCTGTCAGAATTTAAACATTCAAATCAATTTGGAATGACAGTCACATTTCCAAAGTTTATGGTTACAAACAAAAATAGGATATATGTATGGTAAAGCCAAAATGTTCTTGAACATATTTTTATGTGTATTTACTTATCATCATGCCAGTTTTACAGCACACACTGGAGCAATGTGCTGTTACACATTTCTTTTGTGGTCATAATACTGCTGGAAGCACTCCAGGAGGTCTTTTGCTGTCACCCTATGTTCTCAGCCGCTTTTACCTGTACTGCACCCTGAAAATTTCGTCCCTTCAAGAAGGATTTTATATTTGGGAACAGGTCATGGGCTGTAAGAGATCTGAAGAACAGGGAGGTAATGATATTATTACCCCACAAGCAGGTGTTTTATGCAGGTTATTCATAGGAGAACATGATGCTGTAGGGGTTCTTTGATAGCCAGGATGCTACTGATCACAAGTTAAGTCTGGAAAAATATGACAGCTGATGACAGGTGTTCACTACCTGTACAATGGTGTCCACTGTAAACACTTTCATCTTTGGATATCTGGAAAATTATCTGCTCCATTATCACAACACATCAGCTTATTTTTCTGTCATGGAACAGAGCATCTGACTGACAACAGTATTACTGTGCTTCCACAACCTTCCTAATCATCATGAATAGTCTCTTGCTGATTGTTAGCTGTTCTGAAGCAAAGGTTGTCCTCAATGTGTGCAGACTGAATTCAGCAGAAGAGGTGAAGAAGTATGATAGTGGAACTTTAGGAAGTCATGGGAAATGGTGTGGAGGAGTGCATTCATCAGTGCCAGAAATGCATGACTGCTTCCAGAGAACTGTGTACTAAAACCCATGATGATGACAGCCAAGGCATGAACATTATATTTGTACCACACAAAGTCATTTAAATGTGTAATTAAAAAACTTCTCACTTTTTGTGAGATGATTCATGTTTGGTGATTTGATTACAGAATGAAATTTAATTGAAGGTGACACTTGGTGATGGCAATGAATCAGAATATTAATCAAATTAAAGTCATGTAGGTTAAAAAATTTAAATCATTAATGTAAAATTTCTAAAACAAGTGGTAGGTAAGTTAAAACTTAGTTCCACTTATCTATAATAGTAAACAAGTCACTTATTTAGGGTGAGAGAAACAAGAAGTGATAGTGATGGTGCTGTGAGTCATCAAAGCATACGAGGAACAGATAGTACACTACTGCTTCTACTACTACTATTATGAATTAAATTTTATATTTACATCTGAGTGTTATTAAATAAGTATCCATTACATAATTGTTAGCAAACTTGTCACATTTTCTGGAAACCAATGGTACAATTTTCATTTGTGAAATTCATTTTCTCAGAAAACATTTCATTTTTGCCTAATAATTAGGCATATGAAATTATCTGCTACTCCCCATTAGTGCAGGTAGTTTGGATGTTTAGTGTTCTTGACATTCCCCACACTACACTACAGTTTAGCAAAGCACAGGTTTCTAAGCAGATCAGTTAATATAACAGTAAATTGCATTGTCCACCCATTCTTGTACTTAAAAATGGCATATCAGTCCAGTAGGAGTTTACTAACTACACTGTCCGTGACAAACATGGTACTGTTTTCCAAAGTCTGACACTATAAAGAACCATTTCTTTTGGGATGTTATGCAGCATAGATTGGTAGTTAGTTACTGATACTTCAGTAACTAACTACCAATCTACGCTGTGTAACATCCCAGAAGAGTGAAGATCTCATTTACACTGTGGCAGAAGACTGAAATCACACATAACCCATCAAATTTTGGTCCAGAAACTTTGGGTGTAAGATCTGGGGTTTTCATGTTGATGTTTATTCAGATTATGGTTTTCTGGTTTGAGACACTGTATGCAGTGTTACTAGTGAATACCAAAGTTTTGGAGTTACCTGTTTCGTCTGGTTTCAGGGTTGAAGTGAGTAGGGTGATGATGTGGGCATGTTTTATAGGCATGAACTCAGCTAATATTCTGTCTCCTCTAACCCCTCCATGAATCTGAGTTCCCATGTTAACATAGCTAAATACTTGAATGCCTCCTCATCCTATTCACATACACCTTGAAGGTGGAGGAAGCATCTACCTACAAAATGTTGATATCCACTGGGAATACGATATATCATTAAATCCAGAGAAAGATAGTTTGAAGGAGGGAAAACCCTGTTGCTTTTTTGATTTGTCACTTTCAGTGTACAGTTGCACATTAAAAGGAATTTTGACATTATATTGTTACACAAATTAGAGGGACTGCTCACCCAGTGACACAATGTAATGTCTCCAAAGATTTGAATCTTCAACATCACTGACAGAACCTCACATCTTACAATAAAATTGATTTGAGAGGAGCAGAGTAATTTGACCAGTACTTCCTCTTAACTTTGCTATTATAGGTGCTGCCCTGTTTTGGAAGTTAGACAAAGGAGGCAATGTGTACAAAGAGAAATTTAGTGTTTGCTTTAAATTTTAATTTTTGCATGGCTAAAGAATTGTAGCCTTTTCTCTAATAATCCTATTAACAAATTTTGAATTATATCTTCTCTAAATTATTTTATTTCTAAATTTCTTGCTTTTCTGTCAGTAGTCATTAGAAATTTCAATTACATTGCTTGAATTTTGATATTATTTCTCATTGTAGTGTTCCATGTTTTGGCATTAAATTTAGTTTTGCTTTAAAATGTGAAGTATTTCATTGCTTTGTGCCTACTTTAAATGTCTGTGTTATTTGTAGAATGAATATAAGAAAATGATCTCCTGGAAATATAAAAATTATTTAAGGGGACATTTTTTCCCACCATTTAAAGTCTAAATGTCAAAGATTTGGAAATACATTATATGCAAACATTACTGAAATACTGTACTAATTTTGTTCCTATAACATCTGTTTTTGTATTTGCTATTTTCCTTAAAATTTGGCATGATAAAGGGATAATTCACATGATTTTAAGTTGTGTTTTTACATCTGATTTCTCCACCTGAAATGTTGCATTCTATTTGCACACTTCCTTAGGTAACAGAGATCATCTTCCAAGGTGAATTATTAAGGTTTGGGTTCCACTAGATTTTTACCAAACCCTGTAGCACACACTTGAAATTGTGACATTTTCCCTCACTGGCCAGTACCAAATTGTAATAAGTCAGCTAGATATCTGTCATACTGTCGTGATCTTCATGGCACTAACAACAGTGAACAAAATTCAGTGCCTTGTGTTCTTTACTCTTGACATGTTACTACTTAGGATGAAAATATTCGTATGATAAGGTTAGTGTCTTACAGAATTTGAATATTTAGAGTGCAGCACTATTATTTTATTTTGTATATGATCCTATGTAATTTGTCATTTTATTTTTCTTGAATGTATTTCTATTTCCAGTCTGCTATAAGTTTAAAATTCAACTGCTTAAGCCGAGATTATTCTGTTGCTATCAATTACACTGCTGTACTGAAGTGCATAGATTTAAATGTCTTGAAAATGCGGAAAAATGCTGAACATTGAATTTTCATCATTTTGAAGTCTAACAAGCCTTATATATGAGATGAAACTTCAATTTAAGAAAATTGAAGTTGAAACAGTTTTTCTGTATGTACAATCAAGAAATATTTTGTTATGATAAACTTTCTTGATGCAACAATACCAGGCAATGCTCATTGGTTTAATGTCATAACTACTATACAGGGTGTCCCAGGAGGAATGTGAAATACTTCGGGAGAGTGTTCCTCATGTTAAACTATACCGATATAACCCAAAACACCTATATCCAAAGTTGAA
>JGI20166J26741_11576584_pt1 | contig 11900 bp, 10 predicted proteins | sample TergutCu122P5_FD_26741 | JGI IMG/M metagenome (IMG submission 26741) | reverse complement strand
GAAATGTCACCCATCATGCAATGATTCCTCTCTCTAACATTTCATTTCACAATCATGCTTATTAATTTATTATCTTTCAGTTTTACTAATGAGTGTCATTTGATGAAATGTGTACAAATGCAGACATACGATGGCAAAACTCAACATTCTTCACTATGAATAACAAATCATTAGCAGTATGTGTGGCATACTAATGGTATTAAATTATATACAAAATAATATAATAATATCAACAAAATGCAAGTTCTTTCTCTCTCTCTCTCTTTGTACTTTGGAAACTTAACTCGATTAACAATTAATAAAGCAGGCAAAATTTGTATCATGGAACAAATGCAGAAAACATTTTTTTGTTTATTTTTGCTTTTGCTTTGCAATAGCACTAATAATAAATATCTACTGCAACAGCCTGTGTGGAAAATGTTTTCGTTTTTTCATTTCTTTACGGTAAAGAAAGAAAAAACGATAAAGCGTTAGAATTATTACGAGAAATAACATCAACAACTTCGCACTTCTTCATGTTGAGTTATCTCCAGAACACCTTCATATTCTCAATTCATTCTATAATAAAACTGTTCCTGCTCTTCAGATGTTCTTTTCATTTTGGAACTGAGCTATGCCCACTTCTAAACATGACAGTAGAAACCAGAACAGCATTTTATATATATATATATATATACACACACACATATATATATATATATGTATATAATCTTAAATTCCTTGCAATGGAGCGTATTAATAAATGCACATGTTATTTAACTTACTAGTCCTTTTTGTTTTCATAATCATCTTCTTTGGAGTTCGTATTTAATTAGAGGATAATGTTTTAACCTTTTCATTCATATTTTAAATAACCAGTTTCACAGATAGCAATATAGATTCACACACACACACACAACTTTCTCTACTGAAATTGTTCATTTTAGAGATGTGTAGTAGTATCAATCTACTATACGCTTTATTTAAAGTTCGATTATATTTGATTCTTCAAATCTGTGTCATAATCACAACACTTATAATAATAGTAATAATAATAATAATAATAACCACCAGTTTTTATAATCACTCACTATTATTTGGTTTTGAGTATTGTTCAGTTGTAATGCACTTGAGCACTCTTTCCCACATTTTTACTTAATCCAACAACTAATACAGTTAAGAACTTAGTAAATTCAATGCATTTCATGTGTTTGCCCCCTGCATTATTCTACATATCTAAATGAATTGCTGCTGCTACAGGATAGGCCTAGTGATTCCTTCAATCAGGGGGCAGATGACTGTGTGCCAAATGACCTACAATTCCCTGCTTTATTTTGAATGAATGCAATCTAACTGTAACCAACAACCAAGCAGTACCCAGTGACTTCATCACACAATTTTAAATTATGGGCACCAATAGCAACAGAAAATGACAGGAAATATGCACCTTTTTCATTGTGTATCTGTGGTGATGAGAATAGTTTATGTCAGATATTAACACAGCATTTAATCTGCGATGGAAACTGGGGCCTTCCTAAACCATATATAAAAAGTTATGTAATTTTTTCAATTGGAACTTCACCAAACTTGTTCCAGACTTCACCACACAAGTTCAGTTGTTGTGAAGTGTTCATGCAATTAACCCTAGTCTGAAGACCACTTTACACAGTATGACCATTTTTTATAATTTTAAATTAATCTGTAATTTATAACATTTTTCTGAAAATGTAATTTTTAAAACTGAAACTTCAAGTCTGAATTACACAGCTTTGGAATAAAACAACTGAATAGAAATGAGTATTTCCATACATACTTACTTAGTCATATGCTCAGGGTACAGAATAAGAAAATCTTCTAAGTTATATGACAATCATGCTAATCCAGTACTACACTGTTAGAAATACTTATGAAAGCATTTATATGTGAACTTGATTTATGAGCATTTATAACAGTGAAAAGCCTGTAACAACAACATTTGTTAAAATAAAAGTTTACTGCAACTGTACTTTCTGTTTTGCCACAAGAGGTCCCTCACAGCCATCTCACCTTAGGAATCTGATATAAATAACAGAATATAACTTGAAGTGGGGTCATGCAAAACTTGTTCCTCTGTTTCTGTACTTAATCACCACATTGGGAAGATGACGTGGTGGTACAGCTACATGCAATCTTCAGCTCAGCACCAGATGGACATAGGTGGTCGGCTTCAGTTACTTTGAAACTGTGGAAAGAGCTCCTGATACCTATTAGTCCTAGACTGTACGTAGTTTATTGAATTATACTCTTTCAACTACAAAGGTTATACATGCCATGTACCAAGACATGGGCTCTAGGAAACAGTCACTACTTTATAAAAGTGACAAATTCAAGTCTATTGATCAGGAATTAATAAAAGTGTGAGGTATTGCATCAAAAGCTCACTGACTTGAACAAAGTGGGTGAGACAGACAGACATTCACATCTTACATCATTATATGATAAAATTAAACCATTTCTACTCATGTGATTTTCTAATTTTTAGGGTAAAGCTAAGTCCATATTTTGGCATGAGGATTTGATGTCAGCAAGAAAGAGAACCTCTGATCTTCTTATGGAAGTGAAACTGGGTATTTTTTTATTACTTACATTTACATAGATAATGCAACGTTTGGATTGAAAAATGGGGAAAAATTAAGATAGTGTATTCATTTGTAAACTGCCTGCCCCAAAATTCTTTAATTCTTTCTCTGTTAATGAAATAGATAAGCTGACAAAGCAGATTCATTTAGGCCTGCCACATTCCCATTTCAATGGTGCTCAGTCAGTCCCCTGTTAGTCTCTTAAGAAATGCCATCATGAACCTGGAAATTCTTATACAGTCTCTATGCTGGACTTGGCTGTGAAAGGCTTGACTGCATTCATTTCACTGGTATAACTGATGGTTGCAGGATGCCTCCCCATTCAGGTTACTGAAGTCAATAGACAAAAGTAGAAATATTTTACCTATTGAACAACACATGCAGTGTAGGCAAAGAAACTTTTTGTGGTAAACTTCAGATATTTGTTTGAAATATTTTAATTCTGCATGCACTTTTTAGTAGCTGGACTTAATTATTAGTATCCCTAGGGGTTATCTAGTATACATAAAATTGATGAGCCCCTGCATGACTGTTGTCTACGAGAATTTTGCTCTCATGGAAATTACAAAACATGACAATAAAATTCAAAATAAATACCATTCAAATCACACTTATGGAAATTTGAGATGAACATTAAAATTATTTTAAACAAAAATTTCAAAGCAACAAAAAATTTAGCCAAGAATAATTTTTAAAGGAGTAATTAAACTTTAAGCAATTCACTGTCACATAAGCAATTTTTGTGACATAGCAGCATAATAACTGGCCATTGCCTAATCTGTATGTAGACATGTGTATCAGTGACAAAGAGTGACAGCTGCTAGCAAGGCTGTTATCATCATCCTGTTTTAGACTGTGCAATATATTACTCTCATTTAACAAGTCTAAACAGTTCAGAAACAAATTACATTTCATGTACTATGTAATGTTTTATGGAGGTTTCATGGTGAAGAAGAACTATCAGCTTGCCAATCAGTCAAAATTTGTCATTAATAAAGCTCAAACTTTTAAAGATAGAAATAATTTTCACAGTAATATTTGGTACATAAATATAAACTTTAAAGTAAGGTTTCTTTGAACTTAAATAGCCACAAGAAAAATAGTTTGATTTTTTTCCATCTGTGGACCAAAGAGTTTCTGTAGGAACACATCACAACTTACAACAAGGTCACTGATATTAAAATATGGAATTTCATGATATGGACACATTTCTATGAACACAACCCTTCCATAGCCTGAAGGTGTGCTATACACAAAGTCATGAATACACAAATAGCACACAATGAGGGAGAGGTGGAATTTTATGTAAAATCCATTGTAAGTCCCCAGTATCTTACATCACACAGATTACACAATGTTAAAGGGCTCTCAGGTTGTAATGGAAAAGTTAACAACATTGAGACTGGAGTACAGTGATATAATGGTGAACAGCTCTTCTTTGCTGATGACTTACAGGAACCTTAGATGTAGAGGCCTCAGTCTGTATTGCTGTGCTATGACATACTCATACTGCGTGAAGGGTCACGTGGCACTGACATTCAAGTTAACCTAAATATTGAAGAAAGCCAGGACAGTGAAAAATTAACAGAAGCAGACACAGCGTGCTGTCCTGTTTTTATTTCATTAAAGTGAAGTTGCGCTCATGCTGAACTTTCTAAAATTTGGATATTCTTACAAAACTGAAAAAGGAAGATATCCGCTCTGCTCAGACTGATGAAGTCAAATAAACGGTCAAGAATTATCTCAACAAGCACTTTCAAGCTCTTCACTTCGTCTTCTCTTGGCCTGTCTCTTCCTGAACTCATGGAACTCTTCTTTCATTGCCTGTACACGTGCTTCAATATTTTCATACTTGGAAGGCCTCTTGGGTCGTGTCGGATAGAAGGATGCAGAATATATTTCAGAGTCACTGATACCTCTATCTTCTCCTCCACTACCCAACCGCTGTTGGGGCAGGGCAGTGCGAACTCCTGTAGGTGTTGATGGTGTAGGTGTTGCAGCAAATATAGCATCAAATTCATAATGACCATCTACACTTGTGTCTAGAGGTTTAGAGCTGCGGAGATGTCCAGGTTCTGAATGTGGAGGTGACATGTCTTGCAAGCTGGCAGTGAATTCAAGCCAGTGGCCCACCAGGGGTGGTGGAGCTGGGGGATGAGATGGTTGAAGGAGCTGTTGCAGTGGTGGTGGAGGTGGTGGAGGAGGTGGCCTGTATGGAGGCAATCGCCACTCAGCGCTGGTACTTCCAGACTGAGAACTTTGGTTCTGCTGTGATGTATTTTTGCTACCAAACCCACTGGAACTAGAAGGTGAGGTCTCCATGAGAAGACCATCATGGTGCTCCGCATCGGCAAGCTCAGGTGCACTGCGGGCATGGCGAGCATGACGTGGTGGCAGTCTGGCACGTGGTCGTGCAGTCACTATGGTGCCTGGTCCATGACCTGTGTGATGGGGGGCCATATCTTCGGCCCAAGGCAGAGCTGGGCGTGGCGGTGGAATGCGAACTCTTGGAGGTGAGCTAGTGGCCAGGGGATGTACTGGCAGAAACAAGGGGGAAGTGATGAGGCGAGGTGCAGCAACAGGCACTGCCCTTGGTTGCTGCTGTTGTCGTTGCCAGCGGCTTGATTCCTCATGGATTGCTCGAAGTGATGGCAGCTCCTGACTGTAGCGCTCATGGACTGAGCGCAGCTGTAGGTAGCTCGGGGGTGTGGCTGTTGTGAAAGTGCTACCTGTGGGTAGTGAACGCTCCACTGAACTCAGACGAGGCACTGAGCTCAAGTCACTGAAGTTATAGCTGGGAGACCAGGCAGTGGTTAGCAGAGAGCCAGGTGTGGCAGGAGAGCTGGCTCGGATTCTGGGTACAGGAGCAGGGGGCGAGTATATAGCTGGGACTAGAGGAAGATGGTGCTGGTAGTGAGGGGGGGATGGCTGACCTCCTAGGGCATCAAGGATTGCAGCAAGACCGCTACCAATACCGCTTTCCCCAGAGCCATCCGACCGCAGGCTCAATTGACTGGGGTATCCAACAAGTGGCCGCCTCCATGATGCCCTCTGCCTACCTCGACGTGGCAGGAATCCACCATCATCACTGCTACTGGAGACACTATTAGCAGCAGAGGAGTGTGATGAATCAGCCAGTACAAACCGGCCATCAGCAGCTCGGGAAATTCGGCCCAGACTCTTCCCATTTCCAATATATTCTGGACGCCAATGCCCTGCCACATCACCGCTGCTGCTTATATAAGATCCTTCACTGTCACCACACTGTTGTGATGTCAGCCAATTCATCAACTGAGCACGAGTCCTCTTTAATGCGTCACCTAGGAGCGTCACACTTGGTATTCGGCTCTGTCTAAGTCTGTGATGACCAAGAAGAGAACACAATTATTCCATTGACAAAACAACAACAAAAACTGTAGTGTTTCTTAGCTCAAAACACCAAGTACACCTACCTTAACCCATGAACAGACAATAGCACCCAAAATTTCATGCAAACACTTACACTCAATAATCAAAAACAAGCAAAACAAAAGACAAAGCAGCATAAAAACTCCTCAAAGTGTCACCAAACATCCATCTGTGCCCATGTGTATATAAAAAAGTCTGTATCACAATCACTGTTGAACTGGAAATTAAATCTTATGATTGAACGCAAACGTATATACATTATTACGTCAAATCCTTCTTCTCTCTTGAAAGAACCAGTCATTGTACGAGGTCTGATCAAGAAATCTGATATTCTGAAAACTGAAACTACAGGTCAAGAAAGCTAGTCCTATTTATCCTTCAAAAGCAGTCTCTTCTCAATTATATTTCACTGGTCCTGCCACTCAGCAGCTCTGGTATTGCAGTTAGCACAGACTTGTGAACTTGGCACCTGGTGAGTGAAAGTAGGCCTGCAGAACAGTACGAGGGGAGATAATGGCCAGTCACAGGCAAACATGGAGTGGAAAGCCCTGCCTAACTTACAGAAGGGATAGTGAGACTGACCTTATGTTATCAGATAAAGTAGTATTCATCTTATCCAAAACAATGTACGGCAAAGATCAGTCTGGCAGATTTGTGCCAGCTACTGATCTCTGCATTTGGTATGGCATTCAATTCTACAGTACTTTGCATGATCTGTAACACTTGCAAAATTGATGTCATTTCAGTTGACAGAACAAGAAAAGGCCAATTTTACATTCATGTGACCATTCATCATAACAAATTTCTTTATAATAGAACCAACTAGGTGCACTAATTACACAAATTTTTTTGGGTGTGAAACTCTACATGTTTTGGACAGAGGAACTGTCCAAAACATGTGGAGTTTCATGCCAAAATAAATTTGTGAAATTAGTGCATCTAGATGGTTTTATTATAAAGGAAAAGGCCACTTGTTGAGCACAGAAAGCATAATCTCCCAAGAAAACTCAACCAGATTTACAGACAGAAAATCACTCAAATGTTTTTCAACAGATCAGAGTTTCAGCCCTGTGCCTGCTCAGTTTACTCAGCTGTCCATCTCAACTTTAAAGGGATTTATCAAAACACAAGTTTCTCCTATAAACCAGCAATTTTGCAACATAACACACTGATTAAATATGTTTTCATTCCCCTAAATTGAAATCACTATGGGAACTGTTTGACCAAACCTCGTTGGTCTCCCTACTTCAGATGACAAACTTCATTCAGTGGTACCGGAAATTTTATGTGACACATTCAAAATATTTCAAATCAGTGATAAAGATATATGATCTTAAATTCTGTATCTTAAAATGAAGACACATGCAGGCTATTACTGCCACAAACTGAATGTGAATTTTCAGCTACTTTTCAGTTTTCCATATAAGATGAACTCAAATGTCAGAAAGATATGGAAGTGCATCTATTACAACAATCAAATATGAAAACTCAACATCAGAGCTACACCAGAAATAAAATGGCTGTGAAGATATGAACACAGAAAAACAGCTTGTGATTATACACAGGAAACATTAATTCATACTCAGTGACTACACTGACTGAACAGATAGTTGTGGAGAATATTTGTGCGTATGTGCATATTTGGTCAGGAAAAGCGAGACAATACAGGCACCTGCACACACAATCAGAATGAAATGGTCTGTTGTAACATTTTGTCAAGACTGATTACCAAGATTGATGTCAATATGTTGCAGTTTTTTACAGTAAGATTGGAGAGCAGAAAGTTTTCAGAAACAACTTACAGTACTAAACAAAACTGAACACAATTACAGAATTTTCTTTCGACATGGTCCATAAGTTATCCAAAAATCTAGGGGCCACCTAAAAAATCTGGTGTCACAAGGGTAACGGGAAGCAAATTCCACACTCAGGACTTGCAAATATTCGGTACCACAGTCCAAAATTTAGTTCCTTGGGTGAGTTGGCATCTGGGATTTGTGCACAAACTAGGAGATTATCCAATGTCTACATTTTAAACCCTAACATAACTCTGTTTCAGAGACTGCCTGCATCTTTGTCGTCAGGCTGAACACAGTTTTTCACTCAGAGCTCAATTCCCAGTGACAGTTCACTGGTATCCTTACAGGCCTTCATCTTTTATCCTTACTTGCTGTTTCAATGCCTGGTGAAGAACAACAGCTTTATCTAAAGGGCCCTACAGAGAAGGTATCTTCTGTTTTCACTTTTTGGCTTTCCCTGAAGTGGAGATGGAACAAGTTTCTAAATGTAGTAATGTTTAAATTTTTAAACTGTTAAAAATTGGCAATGGACAGTTTCCTGAAAATAATAATATATGATCAACAAATATTTCAAAAGATAAGTACTATTACCACTTAGGGCTCTTAACTATGCTTATAACATTTTCTAAACCACAGATGCCCATTTAATCGAAAATAATACAGCCACATCGTACAGCACAGGTGGCTCTGACAGATGACAGCCCATGGCTTAGAAAGTAAACATATGTCCTCTGTCAGTCATAGACTGAATTGTGTTGCAGATGTGTGATAAACAAAAGAAAGCCTTGTATTGGCATGTTCTTCTTAACATTAAAAAGGTCACTTCATCAAAATTTTTGAGTCTGTCATATGATGTGAGTGATACATTATTCTGGCCTTTTCCATGACAAATATAATTCAATAATTTATCCCTTCAAGATCTTTATCAGAGTGATCTGGATCACTTGCACTATATGGACTCCAGGGCTGATATACTTTTATCTGAATAGGAGACTGGCCTCTGAGCTGCAGGACTGATTACAATGGAAAGGCCAATATTTGATAAACAACAACAAAAACCACTAAATATCCATGGGCCCAGTAAAATTAAAATCTGTGACTAAGCAAGATGAGGCCACAAAATTAATACTCAAACAGCTAGAATTCATTAATATGTTAATGGAATATTTAACTCAGATCTACAAGCTGTTAGTTAGTTATTTTTCTAATTTTTTTTGAGAGACCATAATTCTTTGAGGCATTATCAAGCAATTAAAAAAATCACACAGAATGAGTCAGAACTTTTATATCATTGCTGTTAGCACAATGTAAAAATTTGCATCAGTAAACCTATTCCAGTCTTTGTACGCCAATTCCTCAAAAACAAGCCAAAACACAAACAATAATACAAATATCTACACAGAACACGGACTACAAACAAGATGAAACTCCACTGTGTTTTAATGAGCAACAATGATCTAAAGACTAATCAAACACAACATCTTTGGAAACTTATTTAGGCCATTACAGACTAAAGACACAGTTGAAGGCTAACAGTTTAATAACACCCACCATTTCCAAAACCAGGTCTTTCACACTAAACTGAAAAACTGACAGTGAGTAAAATTTCATGTCAATATGAGGTGTGATCCAAAATGTTCCGGACTGGTGCCACCATCTATAGAGTAGTTGTGGTAGCATGAAGTGCCGGTCGATGGTAGGACTACAATGTCTAGCAAGTCAGTGTGCCAAGTTGCACGTACGTGGGTTGGCGTGGGCAGTTTTCACGCACGTTTATTTGGAGACATGTATGTGACCTGTGGCAATTTTCACGATGGATCAGAGAAAGGAAGAGCGAGTGTGCATCAAATTTTGTGCCAATCTTGGGAAAAGTGCTACGGAGACCCTCAAGATGATTCAACAAGGCTTCCGGGATCAAAGCTGGAGTCGTACACAAGTGTTTCAATGGCATACCCGGTTCAAGAGCGGTCGCACATCAGTTGATGACGACGAACACACAGGGAGACCTACAAGTTGCACAACTCCTGAAACAGTTGCATGTATTCAACAGCTCATCCATCAGGATCGACATCAGACCATTCGGGACATTGCTGAGGAGGTGGAAGTTGGTTATGGGACATGCCAATGGGTTCTAATGGAAGAATTGGGCATGCACCATGTCACAACCAAATTTGTGCCCAGGATCCTGACAGCTGACCAGAAGCAGCAGCGCGTCAACGTCTGCACTGAACTTCATCAACTCGCCTCCGATGATGAAACATTCTTGTCCAGGGTCATCACTGGTGATGAGAGCTGGGTTTATGGTTATGACTCTGAGACAAAGTGACAATCCTCCCAGTGGAAAAGCCCATGTCACCAAGGCCAAAAAAGGCCATACAGGTGAAAAGCAATCTCAAGAGCATGATCATCACTTTCTTTGACATCAAGGGGATTCTGCACAAAGAATTTGTCCCAACAGGCCAAACTGTGAATTCTGGGTTCTACTGCAAAGTTTTGAGCGACTGCGTGAAAACGTGTGAAAACATCACCCTCAACTTTTGTGAGAACAGACCTGGCTGCTTCACCATGACAACGCTCCATCTCACACTTCCGTCCTCACCCATCAGTTTCTGGTGAAAAACAAAATTGCTGTTATCCCCCACCCACTGTACTCCCCTGATTTGGCACCCCGTGACTTCTTCCTATTTCCAAAACTGAAATTGAAGCTGGAAGGTCACCGGTTTGATACCATTGAGGAGATTCAGGCTGAATCGCAGAGAGTGCTTGACACTCTGAGAGAAAAGGACTTCCAGGAAGCATTCCAAAAATGAAGGAGATGAAGGGAATGCTGTCTACATGCAGGAGGGAACTACTTCGAAGGTGATGGTGGCCGATAGGCCTTATGGTGAGTTTTACTATTTTTACAGCATCAGTCCAGAAATTTTGGATCAACCCATGTATGTTCATCTGCATGTATAATTAAGGAAATAAATGTAAGTGTTGAAGCATTGCAATTAATTTTTTTACATAATTTGACTATTTCCTAAAACCCAATAATACTGAAATATGAGGCTTATATGTCACAAAAGACTTCAGGCAGTTACATCACTACAAAAGCTTTAAAGGAGTATTGGTTTATCCTTACTCAACTGTATATTGTGTTTTTGATCATGCTAAATTCAAATGACATGTGAACACAAAAGAGTTTTGAACATGCTTTGTACCAAGTGCACTATGGAAGTGAGAGCGTGCTGATTTCAACAGTTGCTTCCAAACTCTTCACCTTTTTTCCTCCTGAATGACCAGCACAATGGAGAAACAAAGAGAAGAGAAAAATGTTCATCAAGATGAAATGTGTTCAATTACAGTACATAAAAAAAAAAAGCAAATACTCAACTTAGGAAAATGGAAATTTAAACACTACTTGACTAAAATGACAAGTTATTTTTTTTTGTCAAATGCAATACACATTCAAATATATCATTACATGGCCAGAAGCTAGTCAGGAGACAGGCAAATTTTAACAATCCATTTCTTACTTCCTACAGTCTTCCTTTGTTCTTTACCTTAATTGGAATACAAAGTTATAATTTTGCATCACCCCAGTATGAAAGGGTCATTTATTGGCACTCTCTTGTCAAGAATAACTGTGATTCTTCTACAAGCTTAGCGTTGACCTTTCACAAAATAAGTGTATGCTAGTGGCATGGAATCTTAAGTATTTCATGATGCCATAACACTTTCCATAGTAATTCAGGCTTAAAAATCTACTATTTGTACATTTACATAAAATATAACTGATATCACAAGGCCATAAAGAGTTAAGATATGGCAGGACACATTTCTTTCCCTGACAAACAGTAAAGGTTAGGGTTTGTGCCACAAAGCAAGATATCATGTGTGCGGCACAGGTAGGGTTAATCAGTGTGTCAATAGGAACACAGTTTGGGGTATTCATTTTGCAGTTTCTTTCTGAACATGTAAGAAGCTACATATTTTGCAGCCTGGTAAACATACACAACATCACACTTATTCCGGTAAAGTCACTGTTTTAGGATCTTTGAAGTTAAAAGCTTATATATAGCAATACTGTTTGTTTGTTTGTGTGTGTGTGTGT
>JGI20166J26741_11576473_pt1 | contig 11901 bp, 10 predicted proteins | sample TergutCu122P5_FD_26741 | JGI IMG/M metagenome (IMG submission 26741) | reverse complement strand
TTTTACAATTAATTGCATACACTTAATACACAAAGCACGTCAGATTCTATCTACCTTTACCAGTCAGTGTCAGTCTCCATCTACACAGTCAGTGCCTTCATCATCCTCACACTCACTCCTAACATTCCCATCCTCTTTACTCCCATTCCACAACTATCATCATTAGTCCCACATGTTGCAATGGATATACAGAACTTCTTAACAGACTCCACAATCACTTCTGGTGAGATGTGCTGCCATGCTGCCTAAACAAAACATTTATATTTCTTGGTTTATAAACTTACTTGAACCCACAAAGATTCCAATTTTCTTCACAGATGGTGTTAGTGATGTTCAGAATTTTAAACACATGTGATATAGTTTTTAATCCGTGGATTGGTCCAGGTTTTTTTTTTTGTCTTGTAGTTAATTTTTAATTTTACAATAGCCATTTTCCTGTTTCTACCCATGGACTAGATTTGTTCTCAGATGCAAATCTTAACAAGTTACTGTGCCTGTGGTGCACACTGGTTGGGAATAGCTCAGTCTAAGATAACGCCAAGTTAGGTGCTTCTTGGCCTGAAAACGGAAATAGAACCCTCTTCCAAAATGTCGTGCTTCTTTAAAATATTAGATGATGGGCAAAGTCCTAGAAAAAATTGTCATTTAACTTTAGTCATGCTCTGTTCTCTCTTTTGGATTTCTTGTCATTTGAAAACGGGACCGAAAGGATGTCCCGAAATGTCTGTATCAAATTACCACTCTATGCTGTGTGACACTGCACAAGAGCGCAGATCTCACATGATGGTTTGGCAATGCAAGCTTTGGTTTGGATCGGCACGGTCCGGTTCTGAGTGATCCAGTTCGGAGCTTTGTACGTGAATTTAAGACAACCTCACATATTTAATTGCAAAATTAAAAAAAAAAAACTTGTCTTGCATTCAAGTAACTACGTTAATTAACAAAAAGACAGCTCTGCACAAGTGCAAAGCACGCACTTGCGCATGCAAGCCTGCACGCGCACACACACACACACACACACACATGTAAGTCTTGTGATGAAAAGAGACAATGCAAAGGCATCAAAATAGATTTCTTGATGTTAAAAGGTGGTAATGGTTCATAGCATACAGGCCACTGGTACTGAAAACAGAAGTTCATTTAATAAAGCCACATGGGATGATAGGAAATATGTAGTGTTCAAAATGGTTTGAAATTTTCTACTACCAGCATATGTTTTAGGTGACACCAATTTTTATCCGCATCTGACCAGGTTCATGTCACTTTTTATACCTACACTACAGTGTATTTCCCCTCTTGTGCCATGGCTTCAAAAACTGATGGAATTTTGGATGCTGCAGCACATTCTATCATATGCCCTCCTTTTTTTATTGGACGAGTCATTCTGAGACAATTATGCTGAAGGTACAGACAACAAAACCCACCTCAATAAAAATAAATAAAGACAAGCTGAACACAGGTTCAGCTATTCAAAAAATGACTTTATCCCTTTCCAGTCCAACATCAACCAAGACTGAACATCATTCTTTGTGCACTTCTCTTAGAATAACCTCATGCAGAACTGAAATCAAGAATGTAGTAGTCATGAGCAATAAATCCCTAACTTTCTGTTTGATGACAAGACCTGATGTTTCAGTTTGTGTGGTGACAGATTAGTGATTTATTAAATGTTTTACTGCTCTTGCTAGCTTTTACTATTTAAAGCGAGGTGTCCAATCTGTGGCCCATCAGGTTGTGCTGTGCGGCCTGCTGCTATGTTTGTCGAATATATGCACATACAGCAAAATTCCACTAATCTGGCCCACATTGGGCCAGGAATGTGCCAAATTATTGAATATGCAGGATTATCACGTAGTACCTCTACTAACCAAAGGATTACAGGTAATTTTTCGTCACTACTCTTATACTTGGGCCGTACAACTGTATCAGGTAAGTATTCCATTTGGATAACTCCAGCTGCAGGTTCACGGTCATAAGGGTTCTCTTCTGTCTTCGTAGTTGAAGTAGACACAGTTAAAGACAAGGGGTCAGGAGACAACACAATGATTGATATACTGACACTCTTGGAGGCCTTTCTGAACATGACGTCAAGATCTGCCTGTTTCAATGATGAACTTTTTTATGGCAAAAGGCATAACCTCTGGTCTTGGGACTACTCTCCTCAGGTGCCAAATCATCAGGACCTCCAAATTAAGATGTCAGGTTAATGCAAATTTGCTGTACTATAAAAATTACCCAATGGTTTATTCAGTTAGGTTTCCCCTTACTATGATTTTCACATACATGACCTGCAAACCAGCCCACAATCAGTTGTGGCCCTTTGCCAGAAAGGCTGGATGCCCCTTATATAAAGTAAAGCACCTGAATACAGTATACATAATTTCTACTGAAAACTTATATGCCTGAAAAATTTATAAGTATTATTACCCGTTATTCTCCTCTCTAGTAAAGCTTCAAGTTCAGCTTCTTGCTGAATGGCTTCATCTGAAGGCTGTAAAACTCCTGGGAAGGTGACTAGCACAATACTCATGTTATCTCTGCTGCCCTAAAAATCAAATGGCTATAATTATTACTTGTAGTGAAATCACTGGAAATCCATAGCACGTCTGCAGGTATATCAACTAACCTTATACAGACAGGTGTCTACAACTTGATTTGCAATGTTCTCAAGATCATTTGTAAGGGCAAGTCGGGATCGCACAAAGTCGCAAAGGTCCTCATTGGACATGACATCCCACACACCATCACAGGCCAGCACAAGGAACTCATCACGTTCCTCATCTCTGTCCATGACGGACACCTCAGGCTCAGGTGAAACCAGCTGCTCACAGGGACCACGTCCTTCCACGTTCTTGTACTCGAAGTCGCCAAGCGCACGAGATACGGCTAGTGATCCATTCACACGCTGGATCATCACACTGCCTCCTGCACGAATGATACGTTCCTTTTCACTTGGAAGTACAGGCTTATGATCTCGTGTTGCAAAAACCGGCTGGCCAGAACGGCACAACACGGCACGGGAATCTCCACAGTTGGCAACATACACCTGTCGTGGGGATACCAATGCACACACAGCTGTTGACCCTGACTTATCCTCTCCACTGGCCAACTCTGGAAGTTCTCGCATGCGGTTATCCAGGTGGAGAAAACCTGAGCGGATACCCTTGGTGACATCATCGTGACGGAACTCCTCGGTTTGTACAATGCATTCAAGCAAATGGTCTGCACAGTGCGCGGAAACTCTGGCACCAGCATGACCATCAAACACGGCAAAGAATGACCAATCTTGTAGCTCTTCACCTAGCCCTGTGACAGCACAGTGTGCATCTTCCATCTCCACTCGCCATCCTTGCATGCTTGCAACTCCGTAGCGTAAACCATTGCCACAACCATGTTCATTGTGTTTCTCTGTCTTTGGCTTGTCCAGAAACGCACCCATCCTGTTCTTTTATGTTATAAGCATCTTCATCTGAAACATAAAAAGCAAATTAAGCTCACACATAAAGCATAAACAATTCTGCCATACATCATGGGGGGGGGGAATGTTTCTAATAGAAATCACACAATTCACCAACTTCTAGTTCACTTTCCTTGCTCAGCAAGAAAAACTTCTCTTACAGTAAAAAACCTGTGTTCCCCTAACAAGCTCTAGACCAATCAACCAATTATCATTAAACTTATCAAGAACATTATATCACTACAGGCCATCCCACTTCTGAAACTTTTAAACTTCCATTTACTGTGAACATGTTCACTTCTGAGATCAGGCTGAAACTAGTGACACTTATTGCGAAGTAATGAATCACATGGTAATGGATTTTCAAAATATGGTTTGTGCAATAGCCATTTTCTTCATAGAGTCTAAAACATGGCAGCCACCATGAATTTACATTTAGACATTGATGTGATGGCAAAACTATTATAACATAGAGGACTGCAGTCTTGAATGGTAAGATGCTGTGTAGTTCAGCAAGGCATATCATTGGTTTGGAAAAGCACGCTGTCTCTTCTACCCTGGGGTTATACCTTACAAACTTAAAGCAGTTGGGGCCAGTATTACTGTAAATTATACACACAAATGAGTCACCAAACAAAATAAATAGTAACCTGTAGTTATTTCCAGCCATACACACAGACTGAAGCACATGAATAAAAGCAGAATTTTTAATCTATTTATACTTGCCATAAACAAATCTGTGACAAAAGCAACATTTTCCACTGGCAAGAAACATTATTCAGTCGCATAAGGAAACAAAATTCAAAACCGTTCACAGCATGTAAAAGAAACTCCAAACATTTCCAGCACCACTGCGCTAGTTTAAAAGAAAGCATTCCAGAAGCTTCCTAAAGAAGCAACAAAGATTTGGGTCAACCACTAGGCCATTCTGCACTCATGTTACCTATGCCATTACTCCAGGATATTCTTCTACATGATGCAGGTTTCAAAGATCTAAATACAATGTACAAAAAACTGTGAAGGTCACATCAGATTAATACAGGGTGATTTCTTACGGCAATACACAAGCTGTCAACCCAACCCAGCCGCTGGGTGGCTTGCCTACTGGCATAATGCTCTGCATAAACATTATTGTACCTTCAATAGCAGCATTTTCTTTTGGAGTTTCGGCTTCAAAAAATGTATTTTCAGAATCAACTCTCAGCATGAGTTCTGGAAAATTTAATCTAGTAACAAAGACACAAATGCACTGAACTCATCAGCACTGCAATGTGCTGCACTAACAGCTAATTTTGTCTCTTGCAAAGTAAGTTACTAACATCTTCTTATTATGGCAGTAGAGAAAATTCCATTTGGTTTTGCTGCGTGCTGTTATTATGAGCGCTGTTTCTTCATAACTAAAAAGCTCCTACCTTGAACACATATTTCAGAGAGACAAATGATGGACAGCAGACAAAGTGGTGAGGTACTTTACATATATATATGTTCCTGTACTCTACTACTACTCTACTGGCGATTAACCAAACATCTGTGGTATTATAATAAAATACTCTCAAAATAAAATGCTGCAGGAAATATCTGGATCTATGACAAAGAAGGTAACACGAGGACTAAGAAACTTGCATGATAAAATCTTCATAATTTGTACTCTTCATGAATTATTAGTATTGATCAAACCATGGGAGATGAGATGGGAGCAGCACACAGCATGGGTGAAAGTAACAAAAATTGCAAACAGAATGTCAGTCTAAAAATCCAAAGAGAAAATACTACTTGGGAGACCCAATGCCAGAAATTAACATCATTCCATTCCATTGGCATGTGCAGAATGCAACGATTCCTTGCCGTTCTCAGGAGCTTCTTCCATTCCTCTCTGGTATATACCCTTTCCTTCCAACCTTTTCCACTGACTAGTCTTCCAGCCTCCTTCACTTCATCTTGCCATCTATTTCTTGGTCCAGTTCTCAGCCTCATTGTTTCCAAATTCATATATAATATTTTTTTTAGGAATTCTATTATCTTCCATTCTTTGTACATGCCCAAACCAATGTAATCTATTTAATCTTATTGTCTCTGTATAGTGGGTTTTTTAAACATTGCATAAATTTCTTTATTGGTTAGTATTCTCCAATATTCTTTTTCAAAGACATATACTGGGCCTAAAATTAACATCGGTCTTACAAAAATCTGGATGAGGGAATCAGGACTGGTTTCCATTGGCTAAAATGGCATCCAGGAGTGGAGGGACAGTCCCTCTCATTCTTAACCTCTGCACAACATGCAGGTTAAGTTGTTGGCCTAATGTCATGGTTGTTTTATTCCTCAGTAAAGAGCCCCCAGTACCTGCCAACAAGCAGGGTGGATGAGTTCCACAGCCATTCTGGACATTTTGGAGAGGAGAAAAATCTCTTGACCCATCTGGGATTCAAAGTATGGATTGCCCAGCCTGTAGCCTAGGCACTATAAGGACTATGCTATCCTGGTTCCAAACAGGTTCTTGCAAGCACTCTGGTTTCTTTAAAAGGTGGGAAATTTACTGTATAGCTGGGCCACTATCAGACTCCTTAAGAAAGACTCTGCCATATGTAGTTGGTTACTATTTGAAATAAGAGCGTGGGTTTCTAATGAAATATGCATAAGCGCACAAACTTATATAATGGGATGTTACCTAAATTTCTTAAAGAATTCTCAAATACTGGTACCATCATAATCATCGAACAGTCACTAGCAACAGAATGTGTCACCATACGTAATTTGTTCTAGTATCACTACAAATGAACTAGAGGCCACTATTTCAGCACAAGCATTTACACAAACATATAACACACACTGACACTAGCATCCCCATTTACAGTACATCCCTATTTACAGTCAGCAGCCTGTTGTAATGATAACAATCTGGATTTCTATTTGGTAGGTACCCACTTTGCATCTTGTCTATAACACCAGCTATCCTGTCCAACAGGACCTTGCCCAGTCTGACCAGCCAAATGCCACAATACTACCTTGATTATGCAATAACCACCTCCTTCTGAATCCTTTCTTACTCATCAGTCATCCCACTATTAATGTGACATAATGTGAATACTGATAGAATTGTAAAATAAAACACATGCACACACCTCCCTGATATTTCACACACTTTAGAAATTAAAAAATATGATCACACCACACTGCTTTGGCAAGGTGCATTCTTCCTTAGATGCAATAATCTTTCACCATGTCTAGTCCATAGCAATGCTGCAACATATAATTACTAACAAAATTACAATAGTAGCCAACCCCCATGGACTTCCACACAAATATATTTGTTGCTTTGTATATTATTATATCGTCACAAAAAGAAAACTTTACAAATACAAGCCTCAATGAGTATGTTTCTGGCAAAATTGCAAAGAACTTTTGGCCTCCAACTATAACACTCAGAAGGGATACAGTACCTGGGGGTGCTGAGAAGTAATGTCTCCTAATTGCTTCATATAAGAGAAACACACATAGGAGCACAAAATGAACTGTGTTCAATTCCAAATTTTACTTCCTTTGATACAGGGCTCTGAATTGTGCTCATAAACACAGCTGAGTGCAATATGACTATGTCAGTGCAGATAAGTGTGCGGTGATAAGAGTTCCTGACTGCAGAAAACATGTCTCTGATTGACATTCACTGGCAAATGAAAGTTGTTCATGGAGAGAAATGTGCAGACATCAGTACTGTTCAATATTGATTTGGAGGTGTTCAGGATGATAAGCTTGAAAAGCTGTCAATGAAGCTAAGAAACAATGTGGGGAAGGCCACGGACTGCAGCCGATGGTGTCACAAACTGCAACTTACAAGGCTCACTGGAATCATCTTGATAAACTCAATGAAAAGAAGTGCCATGTTTCTCAGCAGAAACTAGGTGACAAAACAAGCATTTCACACAAGCACCTGGAAGCAACAATTGCAGAGCTGGGTTACTGAAAGATGTATATATGTTGGGTGCCTTGAATGCTCACTCCCAACCTGAAAAAGAAGATGGTGGACATTAGCTAACAGTTGCACCATGAACATGAGAGTGACGAATTCTTGAACAACACTGTCGTGACAGATGAAAGCTGAGTAAAGCCATTCGAGCACACGAATGACAGTCACTGGAGTTCCATCACAAATGATCACCAGCACTGAAAAAATTCAAGACTGTAGCACTGGCTGGCAAAGTAGTGCTGCCAATTTAAGTGCTGTGTATTCAGAATTCATGCACACTGGAACAGCCATTAACTTTGAGTGGTACTGTGAAACACTGGGAAAGCTAGAATTTACCCTCATACGGAGCTGCCTCTCCTTCAGCATAAAAATGCTCAACCACATAAAACACTGTGAGAACAACTGCAATGATTCAATGCCTTGGTTTCAGCATCTTGGATCACCTAACATATAGCTGATTTGGTGCCATGAGAAGTTCATCTCTCTCCCAAACTGATGGAACATCTCAGAGGACATCACCTCATGGTGGGTGATGAATTCAAGACAGTGGTAAGTTTGGGTTCCATCATCAAGATGCACAATTCTATCAAATGGACTTACGAAACTACTTGAATGCTGGTAAGTGTGTAACGTGTGGAAATTATGTGGAGAAGTAACTGTATACAAGTTAAAATAAGTTAACCTATTTTGATTTTATTCAAATACACATGCCTACTTCTATGTAAGAAATTGCACAGCCATTACTTTTCAGCACATACACAAATTGTTACTGCTACACCAACCTACGTGACAGATGTTAAGATGCACATATTGGTAAATGTGACTCAGAATAGAGGTGTAGCTGCCCTCATTTTTAACCTCAGCACTAAGAAGGCATGAGTGGTCACTTTCATGATTCAACAGCATTATTTCTGGGGGTAAAAGTCCCAAGTACCCACTAGTTAAGAGGTTGGGTGGGACCCAGATCTTGACTAGGCACTTTGCAGAAAAGCTCTCTTGACCTTGCAAGGAACTGAACTACTACCACTACTCACAGGTCCAGCTTGTAGCCTGATCATTACACTAATCAAGCTAACCAGTGATTTTCCTTGTAACAAAACACACCAAGGCTGTGCATAACGTAAACTCATACTGGGCTGATCTATGTTCAATATGAACTTACCTGGAAACCTAATATTTTGTTACTGGCTTGACATTTTTGAAAGTGTGTCATTACAGACTGGTGAAGTATTTTTCCTGCACAGTGAAGCTAGGTGTGTTATCACAGTACAAGACAAAGAATGCAATACAAATCTCTCTAGAGAATACTCTTCTGCTGTACTGAACTAAATATATTTTGTACATGTGACCTCATTCATGCTGTATAACTATCAGGATGCTGGGCTTTCGCACACTTCTCCTTTACTCCTTACCTACCATCAAAACAAATCTGACTAATAACTTGGCTGACTGGAATGAACAAACACACATTTATATTCATTCAAAATGTTTAGGTATTATTACACTGTTGAATCAGTTAAGTATGAAAAATAATTCAGCTGCATCTCCTTCTGTGCTTCCAGGGCATATAAAAAAAATAGACAGGTAAACGAACAGCAAGGTGCTTTGTGATAATATAGGTTACTTCCTTCAACAAAATTATCTATTTTACACACCCCAAACACAACATTAAACATCTGTTCGCTCCATGGTACTGTCATATCATATGGTAAGATGCTACTATTCAGAAGAATATATAATTATCGGCACAGTCTAGGTCCTGAAAAGTTTATATGTACAAATGTTGACAATACTTATTACATATGTCTCATATTCATTTTACAAATGTGATTATAATGCACTACATACTCCAAATTAACAGCAACGACCTTGGGCCACTCTCAGGCTAGAAATACAGAATTATATGAGGTACCCGCAAATGTACATTTCTCTTTGATGCCCAAAGTATTAAATGTGCTCATTATAGTTCAGTTCCAAACCAGTACACTACAAAAACAGCACTTTATTCAGAAAGCACAAACAGGCTACGTAGGAAAAATTTCTTTTCTTCCAGACTATACGTCAAGAAAATTACGCCAAACAACTTCGAAAAATCTCTGTAATGAAGAAATATGCCTTATACAAAGGCGTAAATAAACGACCTAACTCGGCCAAGTTTGTACCGAATCTACGCTTATCTATGTTTATGTCAATCACCTCGTACACAATGAACAAACAAAATATTACAAATTTAAATCCTACATAAAAATTAGACGGCAGCAATGCAAGCACAATTTCATGAGCATAAACACTAAAACCTATTTTAACATGCGTATTTTTGAAACGAATTTCATAACCTCTAACTTATTTTCTCACAGTGTACGGCACACATCACACTTTTTTCGTTATATACCTTAATTCCACACAGTTCCTAGCATCTTTACGGAAAGTTATTTTCTCGCCTCCACATACAATAGTGTTTTTATGGAAAGTTTTGCATTTTACCAACAACAAAATCGACTACTTTGAATGGCGGATATTTCATAAACATTGCGCATGCCCTCTTTCTAAAAATAGGATTCATTGATGATGATGTCATACCGTTCCAATCACAGCTGATAGCAGCATCATCTCGACGTTGTTCAGAGTGCCTCCATTGCTCCTTTGTAAAAAAATATATGAAAACAACATAGGTAGAATATATGTTTATTAGTTACGTTAACCGAAGCTGCTTCCACTTAATTCCACATGTCCTTGGCGTTTGTTGTTACTGCACTTTATAAAATTCCGAAGACTGCTATCTTGAGCAACCAACCCACCTCAAATTCCCCTCTTGCACGTCACTACATAGAACGTTCACAGATGTAGGAACAGGAAGTGATATCGAATTCGTTGGATAGATTGGCTGTGGTGATCCACATGAACTAAGTGTATGTGCTGCTGTGCCCCTGGGCTGTATTATTCGTCAGTAAACAAGGGGGGAAAAAAATGATTTGAAACGAAAAAAAATGAAAGCGTTCAGAATTTCTTGGTTATAAGTTTACCGATTTTTCGGAGCATGGATTTCTGGAAATACATAAAGTTGGCCAGTGACAATGTTTCTCGAGGGGTGATATCTCCTGTCACACCTTTTGTAGTGGAAGTGGGTGACCGTTTGTTGAAATCGCGGTACATCAGTGCATTTCACACATGTCTTTAACTATATGTAATGTAATGTAATTTATTTGCAATCCATAAATCCAGATTAGGATACAATCCTGTGGATATGGACATAGTCTTATACATACATAGTATCTAACACAATATACACAGTATTAGGAGAATCTTAGCAGTAAATAATAAAATACAATTTATAAAACATCTAAAACCAATAACATACAGATCTCTAGTAAAAGTAATATGCTTTCAATATTCTACCAGTTTCACCAGATTATCTCTGATAATTAAAATATTCTTCACTATTATAAAAAGTTTGAAAGCAAAAACCTCTTTAAAGCATTCCGAAACAATTTTGTCTCATTAGCTATATCTTTTATATTGTGAGGAAGGTTATTAAAAATTTTAATTCCAGAGTAGTACACTACCTTTTGGAACTTTGTTAATTTAGCTATAGATGACTGTAAGTTGGTTTTAAATCTTGTGTGGACACTGGATCTGATAATCTGTTTAAATATTGTTACACAATTCCTGTGTGCATGTATTATGCCCATTCTAATGTTAGCAAAATGCTGTAATCTGGAAACATTCTTGCTTAATATTGTAAACACATGCTTAGAACTTTTATAAATAAGTGCAGTCCTGTTTGGGTTATACCATTCCTTAGGTATACTCAGGGGTTTTTATAAAACAGGACCATTCAAACTTTGTATGCAAGAAATATCATGAAAACTGATGTACTTAGCCATAATTACAATGAAAGGTAAACTTTCACTACTGATTATTATTGTTATAGAGTATGTTTAACAGAATTATTAAACCATTAACACACTAACCTTGGTTTGTTAGTACCTCACCAAACACAGGTGTTATGTTCCTGAAATATAGTATATGCAGGTACAATTTTACCTTCACCTTTATAGATGTGTTCTTTTGCACCTTATCAAAATCTTCATCCAACAATTTTTATTGGGTAAATGATAAAAATTGTAGCTGGGATGTCTCATTAGAAATGTGAATATTTTTCTAGTATTGTTTTTTTTTAAGAAAACTGTCTAACAAACAAATAACTATTTTCTTACTCATTACTGCGAAATAACCACATTTTTCTATATCAGTAAAAGCATTTAATTTGAACAAGCCTTGGTAAGTTACCATAATATCAATAACATATACCTACTTTTTAAATCTCTTAGCTTTTCCCACTATTCCCATGTAAAATCTTACCTGTTTGTCCAGTATGCCACAAAATGTTATGCTTGTTACTTTTGCTGTATTATCATGATTTTACAATAGTTGTGCAGAAAGGTCAGGACTCTTTGTGGGCTAAAGGTATTCTGTCCAC
>JGI20166J26741_11576362_pt1 | contig 11902 bp, 8 predicted proteins | sample TergutCu122P5_FD_26741 | JGI IMG/M metagenome (IMG submission 26741) | reverse complement strand
CATTTATTCATTGTCCAAGATTTTGCTCTGTATGTTGCCACTGGTGTTATTATTGTCTTACAGATTTTTATTTTTTCTTCTCTGAGTACTGATTTGCTCTTTAGTAGAGGTAGAAGTGCATAATATTTTCTATTTGCAATCATAATCCTTTTTTCAGTCTCTGGTCTTAAATCATTTTTATTTATTAGAATTGTACCAAAATATATATAGTCTTTCACTATTTTGAAATTATGTGTACCAAGTTTTACATATTCATTTTCATTGTAAGGCTTTTGTGATACTATCATGAATTTTATCTTTTTTTAATTTAATTATAATTCCATCTTATTTGTTTGTTCGACCAGTGACGTAAATACTTCCTCAACATCTAGCAGTCTTGTTCCCATAATAACCATTTCATCAGCATATGCCATAATTTGGCTACATTTGTCAAATATGGTTCCCGAGTTTCTACTTTTGATCTGCTAATTGAAATTTCCAAAGGTGCAATTGCATCTCCTTGTCTCAAATCTTTGTTAACTTTAAATTCAGAGGATAAATGTTTAGCAATCTTAACCTTAGCTTGTATTTCATTATTTAAAATTGTGCACAATTGAACCTTTTTTTTTTTTAAAGTGAAACCTATTTTATGCATTTCACACCATATTTCCTTTCTCCATACAGTGTCAAATGCTGCTTGAAAATCAATAAATAGATTATGTATGTATGTATTCTGTTCCCAACATTTTTCCAATATTTGTCTCATAGTAAAAATTTGATCAACAGTTGATTTCCCCTTCGAAAGCCTTCTTTGTATTCTATTATTTTCTGAGCTTAAGGTACTAATTTGACATATATAAAATATTTGCCAGAATTTTATATGTTGTACCTAGCAATGTGACTGCTCTGTTATTATCGCATATCATCTTGTCCCCTCTCTTTTGAATTGAACATATTATGCCATATTGCCATTCATGTGGTATGATCTCTTCCTCCCATATTTTTGAAGTAAGTTCATAAATGACCTTCTTGAGCATCCCCACCTCCCACCTCTAATCAATTCAGCTGGGATTTGATCATGTCCAGTTGCTTTTCAATTTTTCAATTTACTTATTGCCATCTCTATGTCTGCATCATTTGGTGGTTCAATATATGGTTCTGCAGTTTTTATATGCATTGTCCACCCTTCTCAACTGCCACTGTCTGTTCCATCTTGCAGTTCCAAGTGCTACTCATAATATTCAGACCACCTTTGCAGGACATTCTGTTTGTTGCTTACTATAGTACCTTCCTTATCTCTAATTAGTCAAGTCTGTGGTTTGAGTCCTTATCTTGTACTATTGAGTTCTGATAAAATTTTTTTCTTCATTGTTATTGCAAGCAATTTTCATTGGCTCCGGCTTTGATTTAAACAATACCCAATTTTTGTGTCTAAATATTTCATGTGCTCCTTTTCTTTCATCCTTGTATTCTTGTTCATTTTGTCTGGTATTTCTCTTAATCATTTTGTTGTAAGCTTGCTTTTTATGTTATAATATTATTTGACTTTTTTCATCAAACCAACTGTTTCTTTGTGGTCCTTTTTCTTTTCCTATTAATTTTCCAGCTGCTTCAGTTATTCCTTTTTTTGGTTGTGTTCCATATTTTATTTATATCTTCCACTTCTTCTAATTGAGTATTTTGTACATTTGCTGTTACCTCCTTGATGAATTCTTCTGTTACTTCTTTTTTATTTAGTTTACCAATATCCCATTTCTGTGTTTCACTTTTCTTATTCTTCTCACTTCCCTTAATTTTCAGTCTAATTTTGGCCCTCACTAAAAAATGATCTGATTCTATTGCAGCACCTCTCACACCTTTCTCACATCACAGACAGACACAAAGAACCTTCAGATTCCATAAAAGTGAAGAATTTCTTGACTGGCTGTGCTGATGAAAGCAACTCTGTCTATTGCTTTGCAGTTTTCAGAAATGTAACCCAGATGCTAAATGATGATGTAGTGTGTTTGAACACAATAGTCCACCATGTCCAATTTCAATTTTATTTTATTTTATTTCTGAACTCATCAGTCTCATTGTTACAGTGTGCAAGAGATTTCTTGAATGTCAAATAAAGCCTGATAGTTAACCTGTAGGGTATTTTTTAATATCCCTTTCCATGCTGTGCAAGAGACAGCCACTTCAACCACTGGCCGCTCTGGCCAAGACTTACTTGATATTTGTGCAGGTCAGTGAAATCAGTGGGTTGAGTCATCTGATAACAGACAAAATGATATATATCCTTTTAAATCACATCTTCTGTTGCATTTAGTTGGTGTAATAAATAGTGTATGCTGATACAAATATGCTGAAATTAACTGTAGTCACTAAAGAAATGGTCTCTTCTTGTCTGGATGTTTTTGGTATTGAAAAGATATACATACATACATACATATATGTATAAATGTTGGGCTCTTTTTCAAGAGTTAAAATGAACTATTCTTGACCCATGAACAAAAGAAATTATGCATTATGAAGGAAGCATTTTCTTTACATAAAAATATGCACAAAAACTGTTTTTGTGCCCCCCCATGTGAAAGTTAATGGGTATCACGGCCTGTTTTTTATGGATGTGATTGTAGGTTATATTTTACATAGCAGTCATGTTGTGAATTCTGTATAGGTAGGCTGTTTATTCCCATTTCAGTTACCTGGACAACAGAGTATTTGTTTCTTTGGCAAATGGTGACATCACTGTGTATATGCGGGACAACAGTAAGTAATATTGAGATCAATTATTCTGTGTTAATTAATTGTGAGTATCATCTTAAAGCAGTGATTTCTGGTCTGTGTCTTTGGTTAGTTATATTAATATACTGGATTGATTTATGTGTGGCACGCAAAACTCATATATGCTCTAGGATAGTGTTCTATGCTGAAAAGTGTTAATACATATGACAGTTGAGCTTCTTAGGGCAGTGAATGTTAAAACTGCATGATATTCTTGGATATGATGCCATGTACTTTGTAGAGTGTTGCTAAAGTTTTGGTGGAACATACCATATCCCTCTTCACAGCTGAACCACAAAAGTGAAGCCATTATGTTCCTTTGGAACACTGACAAGGATATGGCATCATATCTGAGATGACTGCAGCCATAATATTAACGGCACAAGATAACATAATGCAGATCTGAGAGTATAAATTTAAGGGCTACTATTTTTGATCCCAAATGAAAGAATTATATTTTTGCTGTCTCATCTCCAATTCAAAATAACAATGTGGGCTTAGTACAGGATCTGAGTGTATAAGACTGGCTATGCCATTGAATAACCAGTACATTTTCCTGTGGTAAATGAGCATGAAGATGGAATGTGTTGTTTGTTCATTAGATTTAATGAAAGAAAAAAATCATTTAGTGTTAATTCATAAAAGTATACCACAATGATGAAAGGCTTGGTTTGGAGAATTGGTGCCCATTTAAATTCCCAGGATGTGAATGCATGGATACCTTATTTGGTGATCTGTGAAATCCATTTTAATTATTCTTAGGTCCCTCTTCAGGCTTTTGTTCTATGTAACCATAGAACATAGGTGTACAGATTGATCACATAAATGTCTTTGTTGCAGATGGTGGTTGGAACACAACAGATCCATTCACAGTGTCAGTAGGAACTGCTGCAACTCCGGTTACAAGGATGCTGCCAATAGCAGGCAAACTGTGGTGTGGCTGCCATAATGCCATTATGATACTCAACACGGCTTCACTGGAGGTGGAGGTGAGATGCATGGAGTCCCACTTGTATTATAAAGGACTGTCTCATAACAAAAGAAACCAAACATGTGCTATGCTTGTTATATCTAGAAACTAACTAATGTAAACAGGCCAGAGATGAAAACAAATAGATAACACTGTGTGAAAGAATATTCTAGTGTATACAAGATTGCTGTGAGTTATAATATTGGTTTTCAATCTGGTTGACAAAAGGTTGGAATAACTGAAGAGTATGTAAGAATGGCTTAACACTTCAGACTACTGAACAAATGAATTAGCCATGTTAACACAGTATGGAGAGAGCAGACACACTGTAGAAGTGAATGAAAGTTGGAATGAACAGACATAGGGTGTCCATATGTGTCAGCAAGCTGTGCATGCCTTGAATCTGATGGTGGTAATGGTAATGATTATAATGAGTGGTTTTGGTACCTTTTAATGTTCTTTGTAGCTATGAATGAAGCAGGGGTATTGAAGATAGTAGGTTGTCAGAACAGTGATGGTTATGGTCTTCTGGATTAGATGTCACATAATTTGGTAGATTCATATCAGGATTTTAGAGGAATGTACTACTTGTAATTTTAGGGTGTAAAACCATCTACCAGTTGACGTGGCAGCCTAATGCAGAGATATGAATCTACATTGTCATAATCAAGAAACCTGTGATCTTAAAGGGAGGTTATTCATAGTTTGGCAGAAAATAAAAGAGACAGTGTGGATAATTTTGTTTGAGAGGTTGTTTCACTAATGTGATATTGCAGCATTCATTCCAAGTGAACTCAGACAGCAGTCGAGCTGTGACATGCATGGCACTGTCAGGTCTGGGTGTATGGATCTCCCTGCAGAACTCTGCAGTCATCAGGCTCTTCCATGCGATGTCATACGAGTCATTGTGTGAGGTGAATGTGGCACCTGCAGTTTCCAAAATGTTGGCCAGTGAGTACATGTTAAAACTGGGCAGAGCTTTGCAACTGATTTAGCCATGATTCCTAGAGGGAGAGGTTATTTCTTATACTTGAAATATAAAACTTTTATTTTTCCCCCAGCAGCATGCTGTCCTAATTTGGATAGGTGCAGTTTTACTAAGTGTAGTCTGTTTTTTTTTACTCCCCCTTGTGTATGGTGCAACATGTCAGTACAGCAGTGAGCAAAAATGTTGCTAACTCCAGTTGTTCAGAAGTCGGTTGTATATGTTTATCATCACCCTGACTTGCTACAGTGTGTTGAGCAGAAAGTAACAATTCATTACACATGTACAGAAAGTACATTAAGGGAAGAATGATGGAAGACCTTTTAATGTATTGAACCTTTGAATTGTTTCCAATTTTTTAAAAATTAATTTTGGTATGGATAGTGTAAACCATAAGTTCCAGGCATGTTTCTTTTTGTTCCACCATAACTCGTATTGAACACAAAAGTCAAATTTTACCTTATTAAATTTCTCAGAAGTTGCTGATTATATCAGAGATGGAAATATTTCATAAATGTATCACATTTGTCTGCAGCTTATGCCTGACGCATGTAGTATGTAATAGAATTAAAGAATTATGCAGTTTGTGTCCATTTACATGAGTAATTCCAACTAGAACAGATTCCCATGCCATTAAATTTGTTGGATGTAACTTGAAAGATTAAGTCGCCATGTTTGTAATTGTTTACATGTAACAAAAGTTCCATACAGAAATTTTAGGTCTATTTTATTGTCTGTCAACATACAAAATTTCCCTTATCCAACTCCTACAGTTCACTAGCTATTACCATTAATTATAAGAGGTAACTGTACAATTTGTATGGCCACCATGTTTGTGTTGTATATTCTAGAGATGAATTACTTTGCAAAATGTGTGTATTCTTCAATATCTATTGCATTGCACTTTCTCATGCTTATACATGAAGTGTTAATACACTGCAACCACAGCAGTTCATGTGGTCACCAGAATGCTGTTGTAATGGCATGAAATTAAAAGGTACATAAGTTGGGTGGCCTCTAACAGTATGATGTTTATACAGAACCTTATCAAAATGTCGCCTAGTTCACAGGTTATTTGGGGCAAATACATACACACAGACACCCATGAACCCATCCTTGTTTATGAATAGTGATGAAAACACCTGTATTTAATTCTTCATTAACAGCTTGTTTGTATGAAGATGTAGTCTTGCTTGATTTTTCAATACAGGTCTAGATCGCAAATGGTAGAGATTCTTCAGTTCGAAGATTTGTTTTAGTGGAATCCAAGTCTTCTTTTACTATGATGTGTTTGGTGACTTCATATCAAAACTTGAGGAGCTTATTCATTAGGTCATTCTTTTACTATGATGTGTTTGGTGACTTCATATCAAAACTTGAGGAGCTTATTCATTAGGTCATTCCCAGTCAGAAATGTCTTACAAATATGGGTCCAATTCTCTATGATCATGGGGCTTTGGATGTTGCATATTGTAGTTGCAATATGAAGTGTTGACATGAAAAATGTGATGCCTTAATGCAAAGCAAGCAGAAAAGAAGAACTGCTGGATGATGAAGGACCCTTGTGTTTTATTTTAAGGTTCTTTGTTCCATGATCGAATGAGTGAGAATGTGCTTCCCAGCTGAAGTTTGTCATTTTGAAAATCTGGTACACTTAACTGCACCCATGTATTGTCACTCTCTCCTGAATTTCAAATGTATAAAGTTTTGTACTATTTGAGAATCATACACATATTCACAGATATTTCCAGCTGGGAACATAGTCAAGAATAAGATCATGAAATAATGACACTCACTGGATAATTTGTGTCGTTACAAATACCATTTCTTTAAATTCTTTTCATTAATCCTGTAACCAAGTCATCCCATATGCTTTACCTGTTCAGGTTATGACGACATTATCAGGCAGCACAAGGCAGCTTGTCTTCGAGTTACATCACTTCTTGCCTGCAAGGACTTGCTTTGGATTGGGACAAGTGCAGGAGTCATCCTCACGATGCCTCTGCCCCACATTGCTCCTGCCACAACTAAACTGGCCAATGTACCCAGTGTTATAGGTAATATACATTATTTTGTGTTAATCCAGGAACTGTTCAAGTTATTGGTTGATGCATTTCAGAGTCAGATTGGCTGCAGTGATTATAGTTGATCATTACATCAGTCACATCAAAAACATGTAGTTTGAAACTAAAACACATTAACTTTCTGAAGTGTTATTTCTGTGTAGCAGATATAACTCTGTTAGCATGACTCAGCATTCTGGAAGTAAGACATGGCATTTGCTCTGTGGTGGGTATAATGGTTATACCAGCATGATGCAAAGTTCTCAGAATTAGGTCATTATGTATTCTCTGGAGTGGGTATAATATTTATAACACCAAGACTTTGTACTCAGGAATTGGGTAATGACACTTCGCCCACAATGTTTAAGTAGCCAGACTGGCATAACATTTTATTCATAACCTGATTCTAGAACATGAGGTTTACTTACTTACTTACTTACTTACTCCATGGAGCAGAGTCCTTCTTGAGAAGCTAACTGGTTCCCAGCTAGTCAAGAAATTCCCCGCATTTTATGGAACCCAAAAGTTCATTACCGCATTCACAAGTGCCTGCCACCTGTCCCTATCCTCAGCCAGCTTGATCCAGTTCATGCCCCCACATCCCACTTCCTGAAGATGCATCTTAATATATCCTCCCATCTACACCTAGGTCTTCCAAGTGGTCTCATTCCCTCAGGTTTCCCCACTAAAACCCTATATACAGATCTTCTTTCCCTCATATTTGCTGCATGCCTCACCCATCTTATCCTGCTTGATTTGATCGCCTGAACAAGATTGGGTGAGCAGTACAGATCATTAAGCCCCACATTATGTAGTTTTCTCCACGCCACTGTTACCTTGTCCTCTTTAAGCCCAAATATTCTCCTCAACACCTTATTCTCAAACACCCTCAGCCTATATTCCTCCCTCAATGTGAGCGACCAAGTTTCACACTTATACACAACAACAGGCAAAATTATAGTTCTGTGTATCTGAATGTTTATTTTTGGATAGCAGACTGGATGACAAAAGATTCTGCACCAAAAGATAGCAAGCATTCCCTGACTTCAGTCTGTTCTTAATTTCTTCCTGAATAGAATTTTGATCTGTTAAGGTTGTTCCCAAATATTTGAACTCTTCCACCCTTTCAAAGGAACTGTTTTCAATCTGTATACTGTGACTTCGCCCTGCATCCTGATCTTGAGACATGGCCATGTACTTAGTCTTATCAGCATTTACTTCCAGTCTTTTCTTCTAACAAGCAACTACTAAAGCTTCTGCATTTTTCTCTAGAGTATGTATGCTTCCACCCATTATATTATCATCATCATCATAAACCAAAAGCTGATGTGTACCTTTTAACTTCAAGCCATCGTGGTTTACCTGAACCCTCCTGATGGTGTAGTCTAAAGCAAAGTTGAAAAGCAATGGTGATAAAGCATTTCCTTGTTTCAAACCATTCCTAATAGGAAACATGTCAGACAAATGCTTGCCTACCCAGACTCTGCTATAGGTTTCATTTCGGACACATTTTTATTAGCCTTGCCAGTTTCATGGGGATACCAAGCTCAATGAAAATATTATACAAGACCTCCCTCCTAACTGAATCATAAGCTTTCTTAAAGCCTAGAACATGAGGTTTACTGCATTAAAGTGTGGTTCATGGTAGGGTGTGAGATGGTTTAAGAGATACATGGTACCTTATATTCTGTAAGATTCTGTAAAGAAAAGCTGAAAAAGTGGTGACAGTGAAAATAACCACTACATCAGTGAAGTCATTGAACACTCTCCATCATTTTATAGAATTCAGAACTGTTTAACTTGATAGATGGCAGCACTATAGTTGATTATAAAGTGACAGAAACTGTTGTGCTTTTAGAACAATGAGCAGTGATCAAGTTTTGAGTTGATGAAGGTGAGAAGCAATCATCTATTCATGAATATTTGCTCACACTATATGCTGAAGGAGCTATGGGCATGAATGAGGCTGAATGCTGGGTAAGACAGGTTAAAGAAGCTGAAACAGGAGGATCAGAATTTCATGACAAACTGTATGAGTGGTTGCCCTTGTGTTGCATTAATACCTTACATCATCCACTGGGTTGATGAACTGATGTGGTGATCACTGCATAACTGCAGTTGAATTTTGCTCCATTACATCCATTGGTAAAAGCAGCATAATGGCAGTTTGTGAAGAGCTTGGATGTTCCAAGGTTTGTGCTCAGTGGGTGCCACAAATGCTGACAGATGCACACCAAGAGGCAAGGAAAGGAATTGCCACTGATCTTCTATTTTCATAGCTTAAAGAAGGTGTGGGCTTTTTGTCACAAATTGTCACTGGGGGGGTGGGGATGAATCCTAGGTCTGCCATTTTGAACTAAAATCTAAATGGCAAGTGATGGAATAGGACCACATGACATACCCATCGAAGAAGAAATTTAAGAGTGAGCCGTCCAGTGAAGAATCAAGTCTGCACTCTCTTGGGATGATAAAGGTGTTTGTTGTTGCTGCTGTTGTGAACTTCTCAAATGCTATATTTGGAAGTCAGAATGGTTGGCTTCCTCAAGTTTTCTGCAAAAGAAAATGTCAGAAATGTTGCTGTATGACATTCCCTGGAAATACACAAGTGTGACCACCACCCTAGAGTCCTGGTCTTGCAGCATCAGAACTACACCTGTTTCACCTTCCAAATGACAGTATATGACACCAACAACACACTGCAGAATGTCATGCACCAGTGACTGCAGAGGAAGGATGGTAACTTTCACCAGCCAGAAATACATGCTGTTTTTGGAAGGTGGAAGAAAACTGTTTCCAAAAATGGGGACTGCTTTGAAAAATAGCTAAGCTTTCAGCAATGTTTGTAGTGAGTTATGTGGAACTGTCATATGTGAAACTTTAACAGCATGAAAGGGAAAACAGGAGGTATTACTGTCTGGCTGACCCTGATATGTGCTTTCATTTCATAGTGTCACTCTTTTCAATTCACATTATGAAACTTCAGAATTTTAATATGCAGAAGTGTCTCTGTGATTGAATTCGACACAGCTCTGACCTATTTTTCCTTAAAAGATTGGTCATTTTTGTTACTGACACTTCATGAATACATAAGAAGAGATGGGATGTGGTGTCTTCATGATTTTGTGGGCCTGTGTCCACTGTCCGAACTACTTAATGATTTCATGTAACTGTATATGCTGTTGGAGGCTACCTGTCCTCCAGTTCTTTAATTCCCCCCCCCCCCAAACATATAACTCTCTTCTCAGGAGACAGAAGAGCAAGGAAGTCACACTGATCACTCAACCTCCTTCCTGTACCACAATTAACAGCATGCTATAATTTACAGTATGTCCTGGTGTTGTGTGTAATTCAGCACAGAGAAAACCAAACCTTCAACTTTTCACAGACAATATGATATATGTTGATGGTGAGCAAACTTTAAATTGGGGTTATTACTAATGCAGTCTTTTGATGTCACAATGAATTTCTGTGATTAGTGTAACATTTTTCAGGCAGTTAGAATGTAGAGGCCTGTAACGTAAGTGCACACAGTTATAGACAAGTAAGATATTCATTAATTTATAGTTCATTCTAGTGTCTGTGTATAGGTGGAAAGCTATGGGGGATCATGCATTGCCAGTATTCCTTGATGTAATGTAGTTATAAAAGAGTTATTATGTTACATGCCTAAGGCAGCTGAAATTTCAGTGGCAATGTTAAAAAAAACTGTTGAAAATACCTAACCCCAGTCTGCACTTTGAAATAGGAATACATTTCTTTTGGTCACAACTTCACCAACTATAAAAGTCAGTGGTTTTGTGATTTGGCCCTAATACAATAATAAATACTTCATAGAATTTAATAATTACTATGATTTGGATGTTACCTCTATAAGCACAGTTTCTAACCATGTAGATTTCATATTCTTCCAGTGCTGGTTTTTATGAATGATTTAAAAAATGTAATAAATTGGTGAAAATGTACCCACAGCTCTTTCTTCTCCAACATCCTCCAATACACATAGCTGTTGATATACACAGTTCCAGTCTGTAGTTATGGTTCACACAGAATTCTGTGCCACTGGTCCACTATTACACATTAAATAATAATCTCACTGAATATACATGTTATCAACAATGGAACTTTGTTTCCAGCCATAATTGCTGTTTCGTTTGCATTCCTCCTGCCTAGTGGCCCCATTCATAATCTCCTCTAAGAATTACTGCTGCAGAACAACAGATTATTGCCACCTGGTGTTTGTATCCAGAATACAGGAATGACTTGAATAATGATGATAATCAGTTTAAATAATGACAGCTGTAACTAGTAATTTGTGCTCTAGGAGTTCCTCATGGCCACACTGGTCACGTTCGATTCCTGACATTTGTGGAAATGGTTCCTGCACAAAGTACTGACAGTTTGATGGTCCGACCAAGCACTCACTATCGACACTCCATGAAGAGCAAGACCGAACTGCAGAGCTCAAGTAATGCCAATGTTAAACTTGTGGTCATCTCAGGTGGTGATGGCTATGAAGACTTCCGCACCTCAAGCATGTCTGAGGTGGCAGGCAGAGAAGACTCAACCAATCACCTCCTGCTGTGGTATGTGTGAAGTGCTGTTAAGTCATGTGGTTGTGTTATTACTATTTAATTTAAGTGCTCAGCTTTCACAACCTGGATTCATATTCCTGACTTCAGATGTGATTCCAGTCAAATGGATATTGAATTGTATGTTTGTTAGGAGTACAGATGTTGTACAGAGATAACGTCAGTATACATATCTGTGGGGATGCATTTTAAGACATCGACAACATATGGATTTACGCCAATACAAACTGATGTAACATGGTGTTACATGTGCATCATTCATTTCTCAATGCAGGCAGTCATGCTTTGCAATAAATGTGCATTTTATAATGAAATGCAATTATGTATTGTTGCAAATTCCATATAACAGCTGCTGGTCATTTTGATTCTAGCAAGTCATGAAGCTGACGTTTCTCATACAAAAAGATTAAAAGGTGTTTGCATGCATTTACTGTTGGTTAGAAATGGCATATTTATGAGAATGTTTCATTCAGTGTGAAATTTAAGTTGCAAGATACAGTCTTCATGCAAATATATATGGTTGGACATTCCTGTTGTTGTCCACATT
>JGI20166J26741_11576140_pt1 | contig 11903 bp, 4 predicted proteins | sample TergutCu122P5_FD_26741 | JGI IMG/M metagenome (IMG submission 26741) | reverse complement strand
GTCGGCCCCCGGCTGGCCGGGCGATGGGCCGTCGACGGCAACGACCTGACCGACGCCAGCCTGACCGACATCCGGGGCCGGCTGCGTCTCGTCCCCCAGACCGCCTCGGATTTGCTCTACCTCGACAGCGTGGGGGCCGAGTGCGCCGCCGCCGACCGGGCCGACGGCCTCACCCCGGGCAGCGCTCGGCGGCTGCTCGACCGGCTAGCCCCAGGGATCGCCGACACCGCCGCGCCGCGCGACCTGTCGGAGGGCCAGAGGCTCTGCCTCGTGCTCGCCCTGCAACTGGCGGCCGATCCGCCGGTGCTCCTGCTGGACGAACCCACGCGGGGTCTCGACGAGCTGGCCAAGGCCCGGTTGGGCCAGGTGTTGGGGGAAGTCGCGGCGCGCGGGCGGGCCATCGCCGTCGCCACCCACGACGTCGAGTTCGCCGCGACCGTGGCGGACCGCGTCGTGGTGCTGGCCGCCGGCGACCTGATCGCCTCGGGCCGGCCGTCGGAGATCCTGGCCGGGTCGGTGGCGCTGGCCCCGCAGGTGGCCAAGGTCTTGGCGCCCCAGCCGTGGCTGACCGTGGCCCAGGTGGCCGCCGCCAGCCCTGCGACGGGCGGTGCGACGTGAGCTGGGACCGTCGCGCCACCGGCGCGGTGCCCGCAGACTCGCCGGCCCGCCACGTGACCGGTCCCACGCCCGGCGCCCCCCCGACCCAGCAAACGCCTGTCGCCACGCCCCCAGACTCGCCGACCCGTCAGGTGGCGATTCCCCTGGGGGGGCTGAGCCGACTGCTGCTGGTAGTCGGCTCCCTGGCCGGCCTGGCCGCCTTCGCCTGGCCCCTGGTCCTCCCGGCCGCCCCCAGCCTGACCCAGCACGCCAGCGACGCCCCCTACGTCTTCGCCGCCCTCGTGCCGCTCGTCCTCGGCCTCGTCTTGGCCCAGATGGCCGACGGCGGGCTCGACGCCAAGGCCCTGGCCCTGCTCGGCATCCTGGCCGCCGTCAACGCGGTCGCCCGCCCCCTCGGCGCCGGCGTCAACGGCCTGGAGACGGTCGGCTTCCTCCTGATCGTGGCCGGCCGCGTCTTCGGCCCCGGCTTCGGCTTCGCCCTCGGCGCCCTCTCGCTCTTCGCCTCGGCCCTGCTGACCGCCGGCGTCGGCCCCTGGCTGCCCTTCCAGATGCTGGCCTGCGGCTGGACCGGCCTCGCCGCCGGCCTCCTGCCCGACCGCTGGCGGGGCCGCCCGCTGCGGGGCCGCCGCGAGACCGCGCTGCTCGTGGTTTTCGGCATCGTCGCCGCCTACCTCTTCGGCGGGCTGATGAACCTCTGGTTCTGGCCCTTCGTCACCGGCCCGTCGCTCGGCGACGCCTCGCTGGCCTACGTCCCCGGCGGCCCGCTGGCAGAAAACCTCCACCGTTTCGTCGTCTACTCGCTGGTCACGTCGACCGCCCTGTGGGACACCGGCCGGGCCCTGACCGACGCCGTCCTCCTCAGCGTCCTCGGCCCACCCGTCCTGGCCCTGCTCCGCCGGGCCGCCCGTCGGGCCCAGTTCGACCCCATGGTCGAATTCCAGGACACCGCCGCGTCGACCTCGCGGCTGGCTCCCGTCGAAAGCCCGCCGAATCCGGCCACATGACGCCGGGTCCACGCGGTCAGCGCGACTATCCGGCAACCGGCGAAACTTGATGGATCGGGCTAGTCCACCGGACTTTTCCCAGTGTTATGGCGCCCTCATGGCAAGAACCGAGGTGTCGCCCGCCTCTGACCGGGAGGGTTGTCAGGGGCCGCTCGAGTTCCGGCATCCATCCTTGTCAAAGGGTGATCAGCGCCGAGCCCGAGGGTCTCGTGAATAGCCCTTGAGGGATGATAACCGCCGAAGGGTCAGGTTCTGTCTTCCAAGGGTTATATCAGTAATTCTCCCAGGTGCGCCAGCGGCCTTCGCTCCCTGTCGACGGCACCTCCCGGTGTTCTGTCAAATACCTTAACAATTCTTGCTCGCTCTGACTACACTCACCCCTGCCGCTCGGGCCTCCTAATTCTCCTCGACTGACCCAGTTACCCGGCGAATTCATCCAAAGTTAGGACTTGACGGATGCAGGCCATTCACGAAAACCAATTTCGTTCTGCCCTCAGGCGGGCCACGAGGGCGACCGCCTGGGTCTCGGCCCTGGCGCTGGCCGGTGGCCTGGTCGCCGCCGCCCCCCTGACCCCGGTCAGACCCACCGCCGCCCAGGTGCCACCGCCCCCGTCGAGCCTCCCGGCCGGGAGCGCCTGGCGGCTGACGAGCAACTGGAACCCGCCCGGCGCCGACGTCCGGAACGTGTTGTTCGTCACCGGCGACAACGCGCCCAAAGGCGCCATCGATGATGAGGGGGTCGCTTTGACCAACCAGGCCTTCATCGGGTATTGGCAGGCCGAGGGCGACAACGCCGAGATCACCAACCCCGACCCCCGCCTGGCCGCTGGCTTCGCCCAGTTGACCGGCGACGCCGCCAACAACGGCACCCGGATGTCGGCCGTCGACTCCGGCCGCTACGCCGGCACCCGCGACTACCTGGGCAACGGCGCCACGCTGTACGTCTGGAGCAATGACTCCTACGACTTCTTCAAGTCGGACGCCGGCCACCCGGCCGAATTCACAGACGCCATGCTGGGCACCCGGCCCGGCACCAAGACGGTCTGCCGGCCCTCCAACTGGGGCGACGCCAACCGGGGTAGCTGGGTCTCGGTCGTCTCCTACGCCCTCGATTCGCGCGACGGCCAAGCGTTCTGGGTGCCCAACCCCCGCAGCGCCGACGTCATGAGCGCCTACGACTCCGACTCGGGCGGGCCCAACGACTACCCCGGGTACTACCCCGCCCCCCGCGACCCGGCGTGGCCCTGCGGCTCCAGCGGCAACTGGGACGACGGCTGGGGCGGCGGCGAGGTCGTCCAGTCGACGGGCGAGATCTTCTTCGGCTCCCGCCAGTCGTCATCGATGACCCAGACCTACCGGGCGATGATCTTCAACCCCAAGACCGGGGCCTTCGCCTCCTCCGGCCTGCTCCAGCCGAACGACCCGACCGATGCCATCTTCGCCGGCAGCGACGCCCAGGTCGTCGGCGACCTCATGATCGACGGCAACGCCAACGGCTACGTCATCGTCGAGGGCCGCGCCCCGGCCGGCTCGATCTGGCACGACCCCTATGACACGTCCGCCGGCGGCGGCCAGCGGGCCTACATCGTCCGCATCGTCCCGACGCCGAACCCGGCCTGGGACCCCGCCGACCCGCAATCGATGCGCTACCTCCACAACGCCGGCTGGAAGTACAACATCGTCCAGCGCGTCTATTCCGACCCCTCGGCCCCGTCGAACTCCGACGTTTTCCGGGTCTTCGGCAAGCTGGGCGCGCAGAACAACACGGCGGCCAACAACCTCAAGGGCTCCGACTGGTACAACGGCGACCTTTACGCCAACAACAACCGCTACCTCTACCGGATCGACCCCACGTCCGGCCGCGCCGACACGGTGCCGGCATCGGGCAACGACTTGATGGAGGGATTCCGCGAGTCGAACGTCTCCACCTCCGCCATCACGCCCCGTGACATGGCCTCGGGCCAGGAGTCGCTGACCGTCTCCGGCGTGGTCTTCCACGACGTCAACGGCAACGGCCTGCGCGACCCGGGCGATGACGGCCTGCCCGGCGTGCAGGTCGTCTTGTACGAGGACCGTGACAACGACGGCGTCTGGCAGCAGCGCTCCGACACCGGCTTGCACACCACCGACGCCCAAGGCAACTACACCTTCTTCCTGGGCCAGAACTCGCGCTACCAGGTGCGAGTCTTCTCCCCCGTGATCGACGGCCGTCAGGCCCGCCAGACGGCCGCCTCGTACGGTTGGGGCGATGCCGGCCAGGGCCGCAACGAGGTCGACGCCCACTGCCACGACGCCCCCGACGGGCTGCGGGGCAACGACGAGGGCGACGAGATCACCTCGATCGGCGACACCAACCCGCCGCAGCCGTGCGCCGGCGCCGTCCCGCCGCCGTTCACCGATCCGGCGCTGCCGCCGGTCGCCGACAGCCTGGACGACCCCAGCTACCAGTTGGACAACCGCGACGGCCGGCAGGTGCCCTTCTACTCCACGATCATCGTCAACGCGCCGACCCGCATCCCCAACGCGGACTTCGGCTTCAACGCCGACCCGCCGGACACGCGCTGCTACCCCGACCGGTCGAGCCTGGCGGTGACCCCCGCCGGCCCGATCCCAGCCGGCCAGGGATACCGGGTGACCGTGACGGCCCGTGACAAGGCCGGCGCCCTCTGCACGACCGCCACCGACGTGACCTTCTCGGCCGATCCCGCCGGCCCGACCTTCAACCCCGCTGGCTGCACCACCGATCCGGCCACCGGCCAGTGCTCGACGACTGTGACCTCGACCACGGCGGGCACATACCAGCTCCACGCCTGGATGCCCGACCCGGCCAACAACCAGCGGCCGACGGACGTCCAGGGCAACGGCGATCCGGCGGGGGCCAGCCCCCAACCCCGGACGTGGACCGCCGAGCCGGCCGCGCCAGTCGTCGATCCCGACCTGTCGTGGTACCACGCCGTCGCCGCCGACGGCCACCTGCCGGTCTACGTCCTCCAGGACTACACCGTCTCGGTCTACGTCCGCGACACCGCCGACCGGCCCATGGCCGACGTCACGGTGACTCTGGCGGCGACCCCCGCCGCGGCCTTCACGCCGACCGCCTGCCACACCGACACCTCCGGCCGCTGCGCGGTGACGATGACGACGACCGCCAGCCACCAGGCCGGCCTCTACGCCATCGCCGCCGTCGCCGACGGCACCACGATCAACCCCAACACCGACCGCACCCGGCTCGGCCACGATGGCACGAGCGGGTGGCAGCGGGGCGAGACCGACGCCCGGGGTTTCCACTACGACGCGCCCGCCGCGCCCGTGGTCAAGTTCTGGGGCGGCCCGGATCTGGGCCACGCTCGTGTCACCGTGGCACCCGACCACCAGACGGCCGGATCGCCGGTCAAGGTCACGATCGAGGCCAGGGACGCCTATGACAACCCGGTCGAGGACTTGGTCGAGGCCGACCTGACGGTCGCCGGCAGCCCCGTCGCGCCGACCGCCAACCCGGCCCTGGCGCCGCTGCCCCACAGCTTCGACGGGTCCCGCCGGGCCACCGGCCAGTACTCGTTCAGCCTGACCAGCCAGCAGGCCGGCGAGTTCAAGCTGACCGGCTCCGGGCGTGGCCAAGAGATCGCCGACCGACCGGGCGTCGACAACCATCCGCACGTCTGGTTCGTCCCCGGCGCGGTCTGCCCGCAGTGCTCCACGCTCGTCGTCACGCCCTCCCCCGCCGCCGGCCCGATCACCGCCGGCGACTCTTACACCGCCACGGTGACCGCGCTCGACAGCGGCGGGCGGGCCATCGCCGGCGTGCCGGTGTCGTGGGAGATCGTGCCCTTGCCCGGCACGACGCCGCGCTACCCCGCCGAGCTGAGCGCCGCCGCCTGCACCACGGGCGCCGACGGCACCTGCCAGATCACGGTCAGCGCCACGACGGCCGGCGAGTACAGCCTCCACGCCCGCCTGCCCGACCCCCTGGCGGCCGGCCAGCTGACCGACGTCGGCGGTGGCGGCGACCCGGCCCAGGCCAGCCCCCAGAAACTCACGTGGGCGCCCGGCCCCCAGATCACGATCACCCAGCCGACGCCCCGCTTGATCACCAACGCCGACCCGATCAGCGTCCGCGGCACCAGCTCGACCCCGGGCGACACCGTCCGGGTCGACGACGGCCACGGCCACACCTGCGCCACGACGGTCCAGGCCGATCACTCGTGGACGTGCCCGCTGGCCGAGGTGCCCGAGGGCGTCATCACCATCACGGCGACCGCCACCGACACCGCCGGTCGGTCCGCCACCGACCAGGTCGACATCACCGTCGACCGGACGCCGCCGGGCATCATCCCCGACCTGAACGATCCCAGCCACATCGGGATCGAGACGGAGCCCAACGCCAACGTCTCGATCCAGGACGCCGGCGGTCAGACCATCTGCGCCGCCCAGGCCGACGACACTGGCCACGCCGTCTGCGTCCCGGCGCCCGGGCACGTCCCGCAGCCGGGCGACCGACTCCTGTTCTTCGCCACCGACCAGGCGGGCAACCAGTCCAGCCGCCCGGCCCGGGTGGTCGTGGTCGAGGTGTCGGACCCGAACGTGGTGCTGCCGGGCGAGAACAAGGAAACCATCGTCGGCCACTACTTCCAGCCCGGCGAGAAGGCCCACGCCGTCATCGACGGCGGCGAGGTCGACCTAGGCTGGGCCATCGCCGACGACCAGGGCGACGTCACGTTCGTCTGGACCGTGCCGGGCCAGGGGGCCTTGGGCGGTCACACCGCCACCATCCAGGGCGAGACGTCGGGCAACGGCTCGGCCGGGTTCACGGTCAGCCTCGCCCCGCCCCTGCCCGTCACGGGCACTCACGCGAGCGCCGACCTGGCTGGCGACGGCCTCCTCGTGATGACGCTGGGCTTGGGGCTCGCCCTCCTGGGCCGGCGCCAACGCCTCAGCCAGTAGGAGACACGAACAGGGGGCTCGTCGCCTGACGGGCCCCCGGCGACGTCGCCCGAGCGGGGGCCACCCCGGCACGGCCGATCAGCCCAACATCATCTGGGTCATCATGTCCAGCGGCGATCGCCAGCAGGAGCCCGGGGAAGGCCAATCAGCCTGCCGTGACTCCGGGCGATGACCAGGAGCGTGGGTCAGAACCATGTCCCGCCCGAGGAACGCCGGATCGGGCGCATCCGGCCACTACCTCTTGTGCCCGTATGTCCGATACGCACACAAGATGTAGTGCGGGCCCTCGGAGCGGCACGCCGTCGGCGGCCAGTCTGCCCGTATGTCCGATACGCACACAAGATGTTGTGGCCGGATCTCATCGCGCCCGACGCCCCTCGGTCGGAACAGCGTTCTGACCCACGCTCCTGGGCGGGCTGGGCGCCGCCGTGACAGGCGCCGAATGAGCACCCGATCCGTGACGGGCTCCAAACCCGCGACGGACCACCACGCCCGGCGGCCCGTCTGACCAGGCAGCCTCGACGCGGACACAGAACGCTCCCAGCTCGGATCCGACGACGATGGGCGGTGCCGCCTGGCTGGGAGGTGGCCGCTGGGCCACCCGCGGCTTGCGGCCAGCCGGGCGCCCCTGGGGCGCCCGGGGCGGACCCGCTGGACGGTCATCTTCCACGACTCGCCCCGCAGGCTCCCCTGGGGCGCCCGGGCCGGACCCGCTGGACGGTCATCTTCCACGACTCGCCCCGCAGGCTCCCCTGGGGCGCCCGGGGCGGACCGACCGATCAGGCCGGCCCTTGGACGGCGCCGCGGTGCCCGCCGAATCGCCCCTCGGCAGCGGACGCGAGCAGCGGGCCCCTGGTGAGGCGGCAGTCCGCCTCACCAGGGGCCCGCTGGTGTCTTGTGCCCGGCGTCTACTGGCCGGCAGGGGCTCGGTCGGCCGCCGGCTCCGGTAGCGTCACAAACCGTAGAAATCGTTGAGGGCCGAAGCCAGGCACTTGCCGAACTCGGGGGTGCTCCGAGTCTTGTTCTGACACTTTTCGACCATCTCCTGGAGGTCGGTGTCCTCGAGTTGGGGAGAACCATCGTACGGCTGGCCGTCGATCAAGATGACGTGCCGCTTCGAGATCAGTCCCACCATGCAGACCCCAATGGTGCGCGAGGACGCCGGTTCGCCCGGATGCTGCGCCTTGCAGGTGTTGGACATGGCGCGAAGCTCCAGCCGATTGAAGCTGCCGGCCGCCTTCCTGGCCTTCTTGACCGTCTTGTCGACGTTTTTCAGAGACTGCTGGTGGTCCTTGGCGGCCTGCTTGTCGGCCTTGGCGGCGTCCTTGGCCGCCTCCTTGTCGGCCTTGGCGGCGTCCTTGGCCGCCTCCTTGTCGGCCTTGGCGGCGTCCTTGGCCGCCTCCTTGTCGGCCTTGGCAGCCTGCTTGTCGGCCTTGTCCGCCGCCTTGGCGACCAGTTTGTTGGCTGAGGCGCCCGCCGGGGCTGTGTTGCCGCCGACCAGCGACGCGGCCTGACCAACGTTCCCGCCGACCGGCCCGGCGTAGGCCGGGCCGGCGCCGAACGAGAAGGCCATCAGGCCGAGGCTGAGGCCGACAACGGCCCCCTCCGTCGCCACGACGATGGCCGACCGTCGGGCCGGGCGCCACCCGTGAGCGGGATCCCGGCGTGCGCTGCTGATGAAAGAGAGTGGAAGTCTTGTCTGCACGGAACTGCTCTTTCTGGAAGGAACAGAGGAAATAGGGCACGGAGGAGGGCGTCTCGAGGTGCACGAAAGAAATCGACTGGAGGTCGCGGAGGAGGTCGACTGGAGGTCCCGGAGGAGGTCGACTGGAGGTCCCGGAGGAGGTCGACTGGAGGTCGCGGCGCAGATTCTAGGCAAGCGTTCCACGAAAACAAGAGGGCCAACGAGACTGGTGCCAAGCGCCACGCCCCGGCCGGCGCCGCTTGTCCGGCAGGACTACCGTGGACTCGATGGATCGGTTCGTCCGTCAGTCCCGCGGTCGAGTCGGTGCCCCCTGAGCGCCGGCGCCAGCCGAACGGCCGCGGAATCCGGGGAAGTCCGAGCGCCGCCTCGAGCAGGTCCGGCGACGGCACGCCCGCCCAGGCCTTGGGCTCACGAGTCACCGTGACCTTGGGAGAAGGCCCTAAAGCCGAGAAAACTCGACGTCTTTCGAGGAGTTGCCGTGTCGCGTCTGCCTGCGAGGAGCCTGGGTCGACACCACGTCCCGTCCGAGGGACGCCGACCGCGCAGGGTCCGCCGCGGCGTTGGCCTGCTCCTCGCGACGGGCCTCAGCCTGGCGTTGTCGGGCTGCGGGGGGACCGCCGCCGAGCCCGGTCAGGCCACCGGCGGCGAGGCCAACTTGGTCCTCCCCGACCTCAGCGTGGTCAAGGTCTGGGGCTGGGACGCTCGCTGGTGCCTCGTGGCGGGCCTCGTCGTCTGCCTGGCCGGCCTGGCCTTCGGCGCCTTCACCTACGGCCGCCTGCGCCGGCTGCCGGTCCACCGCTCGATGAAGGAAATCTCCGAGCTGATCTACTCGACCTGCCAGGCCTACCTCGTCAAGCAAGGCCGGTTCCTGCTGCTGCTGTGGTCCTTCATCGCGGTCGTCATCGTCGTCTATTACGTCGCCTTGGTCGGTTTCCCGATCTGGCAAGTCGCCGTCATCATCGGCTTCTCGCTCGTCGGCATGGCCGGCTCGTTCGGCATCGCCTGGTACGGCATCCGGGTCAACACCTTCGCCAACTCACGGACGGCGCACGCCTCGCTCAGAGGCGACAAGTGGGCGGTCCACCAGATCCCGACCCAGTCCGGCATGTCCGTCGGCATGGTCTTGATCTCGCTCGAACTGATCTTGATGCTGCTCATTTTGCTGCTCATCCCCGGCGACCTGGCGGGCTCGTGCTTCATCGGTTTCGCCATCGGCGAGTCGCTCGGCGCCTCGGCCCTGCGCATCGCCGGCGGCATTTTCACGAAGATCGCCGACATCGGCTCCGACCTCATGAAAATCGTCTTCAAGATCGGCGAGGACGACCCCCGCAATCCCGGCACCATCGCCGACTGCACGGGCGACAATGCCGGCGACTCCGTGGGGCCGAGCGCCGACGGCTTCGAGACCTACGGCGTCACCGGCGTGGCGCTCATCACCTTCATCCTGCTGGGCGTCTCGCTGACGACCGCCGACCACAGGATCCAAGCCGCCCTCCTGATCTGGATCTTCTCGGTCCGCTCAGTCATGCTCGTGGCCTCGGCCATCAGCTACCACCTGAGCGAGGCCCACGCCCGGCGGACCCTGGCGGGGACCGATTTCGATTTCGAGAAGCCGCTGAGCAACCTCGTGTGGACTACCTCGGCGCTGTCCATCGCTCTCACGTTCGCGGCCAGTTTCGTCCTCCTGCGCGGCAACGTGGCCGACGAGACGCTGTGGTGGAAGCTGTCGATCATCATCTCCTGCGGCACGCTGGCCGGCGCGCTGATCCCCGAGTTAGTCAAGGCCTTCACCTCGACCAAGTCGGCCCACGTCCAGGAGGTCGTGACCAGTTCGAGGGAGGGCGGGCCGAGCCTCAACATCCTGTCCGGCTTCGTCGCCGGCAACTTCTCGGCCTACTGGCTCGTCATCGCCATCGTCGGCCTGATGGGCCTGGCCTACCTGGTCTCCCTGGCCGGGCTCGACGCCGCCCTGGACACGCCGGCCCCGGCTGTTTTCGCCTTCGGCCTGGTCGCCTTCGGCTTCCTCGGCATGGGCCCGATCACGATCGCCGTCGACTCCTACGGCCCGGTCACCGACAACGCCCAGTCCGTCTACGAGTTGAGCCGCATCGAATCCCTCCCCGGCGTCGAGGACGAGATCCTGGCCGCCGAGGGCTACCGGCCGGCCTGGGAGAGGGCCAAGGCCATGCTCGAGGAGAACGACGGCGCCGGCAACACCTTCAAGGCCACCGCCAAACCCGTCCTCATCGGCACGGCCGTGGTCGGCGCCACGACCATGATCTTCTCCATCATCATGTCGCTGGCCCGGGGCCTGACCCCGGCGGGAGAGCCGTTCAGCCTCGGCCCCGTGGCGGAACTGCTCTCCCCTATCCACGCCCCCTTCCTGCTCGGCCTGATCACGGGCGGCGCGATGGTCTACTGGTTCACGGGCGCCTCGACCCAGGCGGTCACGACCGGCGCCTACCGCGCCGTCGAGTTCATCAAGGCCAACATCCGCCTCGACGACACGGCCGACGTCCAGGCCTCGGAGAAGGACTCGCGCAAGGTCGTGGAAATCTGCACCGAGTACGCCCAGAAGGGCATGCTGACGATCTTCCTCGCCATCTTCTTCGCCACGTTGGCCTTCGCCTTCGTCGAGCCCTACTTCTTCATCGGCTACCTCATCTCGATCGCCGCCGTCGGGCTGTTCCAGGCGGTCTTCATGGCCAACGCCGGCGGCGCCTGGGACAACGCCAAGAAGATCGTCGAGACCGACCTGGGCATGAAGGGCACCGACCTGCACGACGCCGCCATCGTCGGCGACACCGTCGGCGACCCCTTCAAGGACACCAGTTCCGTGGCCCTCAACCCGGTCGTGAAATTCACGACGTTGTTCGGCCTGCTGGCCGTCGAACTGGCCGTCAGCCTGGCCGACCGAGGTTGGGGGACGGTGGTCCACGTGCTGGCGGCCGTCCTGTTCCTGGCCTCGGCCTACTTCGTCTGGCGGTCGTTCTACAAGATGCGGATCGAGCGCCAGGTCGATGAGGGCCCCCGGCATCCGGAGGAAGGCCCCTTCGCGGCCCTGTACCACATGCGGATCGAGCTTCCGCCCGGCGACAGCCTCGACCGCGGGGCCCAGGAGCGCTAAGCGGTTGGTTCCTGGGGCTGTCGAGACCCGAGACAGCGGATCGGCGCGAGCTCTCAGGCCTCCCCCGGCACACGCCGAAACACCTCGGTCACCCACCGGGCACGCTTCCTGGGCCAGCCGCACGACGCCGCGCCGCACCTTCGTGCCAGCGTCTAGACTGGCGTCGCAGATTCCCAGTCGCCCACCCCCGAAAGCGAGCCCTGATGGGACCCTCTCCCCGAGCCTGGCGTTACCCCGACCGGGACGAGATGGTCGACCAGGCAGCCGACTGCCTGCTCCAGCGCCTGATCGAGTTCCAAGGGTCCGGCACGACCCCCGAACTCGCCCTCTCCGGGGACCCGCTGGCCCAGCTCGTGCTGGCCGCCTTCGCCACGCGCGCGCCGGCTTCCGGCATCGACCCGGCCCGGCTGGGGCTGTGGTGGACGGACGACGCTTTCGTGCCCTCCCACGGTCGCGAGCGTCATTCGCTCAAAGCCCTCAGCGTCTTGGGCGGGGCCCTCCAACTCGA
>JGI20166J26741_11576029_pt1 | contig 11910 bp, 8 predicted proteins | sample TergutCu122P5_FD_26741 | JGI IMG/M metagenome (IMG submission 26741) | reverse complement strand
GGCTGTAAGTTCGTACAAAACACGTAAACGCAATGTGAGCACCATGTAGAATTTTTGGATATTAAACCTGGTGCTACGTAAAGTAATCGCTAGGCTTTAAGAGGTTAATCGAGTGCTGGTGTTCAACAGACAGAGCAGCGTGTGCAAGTGACACCGACTGACACATCTCCTTCCCACGATGTCACGGCTCATACGGCTTCCGGACAGCCTGGTAACAGGGATCGGCGTCAGAGGATGCCGGTGTCGTCGTCTGCTACTTGCTAGGTCTGTGTTGGCAGTCACAACTTATCCACCCACCTACCTACCTATCCGTCCGTCTATCTTTCTATCCACCCGACTATCTATCTATCTATCTATCTATCTATCTATCTATCTACCTATCTATCTATCTATCTATCTATCTAATCTATCTATCTAATCTACATATCTGTCTATATCTATCTATTTATATAGATATACATCATCTACCTATCTATCTATCTATCTGTCTATATCTATCTATTTATATAGATATACATCATCTACCTATCTATCTATCTGTCTATATCTATCTATTTATATAGATATATATCATCTACCTATCTGTCTGTCTGTCTATCCATCCACAACCCTTCAGAACGGACTACGAACAACACGTACGGTTAATTACGTCATTTATACACGCGTACATTAATGACCCGAACTGACAATCACCTCCCCACGCACTTAGGTCTAATACTCGGAATAGTCCAAAGCAGGGACTGGCTTTGCCATCGCCGATATTAACTCCTTCCTTATACGACGTTCAAGCAACTGATCCGAGCCTTCTTTGTTCCACAGCATTCAGTAGACTGCAATTTAAAAGTAACAAACAGGAAATGACCACAGCTGATAGGTCAGAGGGTGCAACGTGACAAAACGCCGGTAAATCGAATGATTTGCTACAGCGATTGTTCTTACAAGTTCAAATTTGTTTTTACGTATTTCACAACTCGGTTCTGCAGACACCAGACCGCTGCCCGAACGCCCGCCCGCACTCAGAACGCCACACCTGAGCTTCTAAATTGCTGGCAGCACTGCCTGCTTACGCCATTTTAGCTAAGAGAAAAAAAACGCCTATCAAAACCGCACAAAATGACTTTATTTCATTTGGGAGACGCGAATATGAAAAAGTTTTAAGTCGAATATCCGAACCGTGTGTGGTTGGTTGGGCCATGTGTCCTGATAGTCCCACAGCCATGATGACGTCACGCAAACACTCGGTAACACTCCCTCACGTGTAGCTACTGCTTGAAATTGCCACGTTAATGTTTAAACTACAGGGTGTATCTTTCACCGCGTCCCTGTGTCGCACAGAAAGTCTACGTCCGCCAGACACTCCGTGACAGCCGGAGGGGGTTCGCGACTTGTACAAGTGCGCAGGTGTGCGCATTGCGATGGTTTGCATTAGCCGCAACGTCGCCTGTCATTCTGATGGATATAGAGTCTGTAGCTACATTGCCAGCCAAACAGGAATTAGTATTCGTAGCCCGGATAGCTCAGTCAGCATAACGGCTATTTTACCAACCGGGACACACAATAAGCACCCGGATAAAGTGGCCTGGGCGTGAAGCTGAACGCTCAGTCCACTGAGTGCCCAAATTAGGAATGTGTGGAGCTATACCTACATTCTATTTCGTCTTCACAACTTGGTGCTCGTCCAAGCATAAGGACAGCTTCTGCCTTAGATTATAATTATCATTTTGTTGAACGCCACGACGCTTTCTGTCTATCAACGTCTCCTCTCTTCACTGTCGTTTCTTCTAATTTATGGCACCGTGTAGTCTGGTATGTGGCTATCAATGGACCGACAATGACCCACTACCTCCATTATCACGGTATACTGGTAGCAATATATTCTTTTTAAATGCTGCTGCCTGCCAACCAGACTGCACAGTGTCACAACCCATCAGACTACAAACACATTCACTACCGCAAACACCTCACTCAGACCCTAAGGGTTTGCGAGACGTCAGTGACGCTTTCAAACGTACCAGAATGGCGTCTTCAATAGGAGTGAATGACACAGGCGAAACATGCAGACTGAAAATCAAATGAATCTCTTAGAACAACACAACTTAAGTTGTTTTCGCGGCATATATATGTAGCAGAACTCCACTTATCCGGATTAATTGGTACGGCGAGCCATCCGGATATGCAAAAAATTTGAAGTTCTAGAAGCCATAACACTGTACTGTAATTGATCCGATAACCGGTAATTTCAAGACAAATTAGTTTTGTAGAATTTTACCCAAAGGGCCAAGCCGATCCGGATAAACATTGTCCGGATAAGTGGAGTTCTACTGTGCGTGTATGTATGTATGTATGTATGTATGTATGTATGTATGTATGTATGTATGTGTGTCTGTGTGTGTGTGTGTGTGTGTGTGTGTGTGTGTGTGTGTGTATTTATATTTATACACACACACACACAGGGTGATCAAAAAATCTCTGTGCACCTGATGATTACAATTCAGAAAGTTACAAGTAATGTTCAAAGTGTCCCCCGCCAGTCTCCAGACATTTATTGACATGCCGAACTGTGTTCTCGAAGACCGTGTTCAGTATAGCACGGTCCACATTCCGAATGTATTCTGTGATGGCCATCTTCAACTCATCAATTGTGTGTACTATAATTATCAGGTGCACAGAGACTTTTTGATCACCCTGTGTATATACATAAATATATACTGTATATATACATATATATACTCTGATTTCAGAAGAACTTTTCTACCTGCAATTATACATTCACCGAATACTGAAGGAGCGTTATTAAATCAATGACTAGACGGCCGGATAAGTAGCACACACGGAGATAAGAATTACACACAAAACATAAGCAGGAAACAATATGAGAGAAAGCAACGCCAAGCCTCAAGCGGTTAATGGCAGGCCTCTCACATGGGTTCGATCCCAGGCCAGTTAGTGTGCGATTTGTGACTGACACCGTGGCGTCTGGACAGATTTTTCTCAGAGTATTTCTGTTTTCTCCTGTCAGTATTATTCCACCAATGTTCCATGCTCGTTGATTTACTACTACCGACACTATGTAACCCTAAAAACAGACAGTGTCGTTACACACCTCGCTTTCAAAATCAAGAGAGGACAATTGGAAGTTCTAAGTGTAGGAGGGAAAAAAGGAACAAAATTGGTAAAAAAAAAAAAAAAGGCCGGTGAAGTATGCGAAGTAAAAGCTAAAAACACTGTAAACTGCGTGCTTCGACTGACTGCTGTTTTGAAACAAATGCCACCTGGAAGCTCTGTCGCCTTGTAAAAGCACCTGAAACGCATTCCAGCCGCTTGAAAGCCCATACAAACTTTCCAGTGGAGGTTAAATGTTCTGGAGGCTGCAGGCATACAGGAACGACAAGCAGTGCCACGTCGCCTGTGACCTTGGGGGAACAAACATTACAGCACCATTCGGTGAAGACGAGGAAAAACTGCAGCTTACACCCCAACGCAGGAGTAGGCGGAGCAGGGGCAGTGAAAGCCCTTTAAGGGCCTTCTATTTTGTGGGAGTGTCAATCTTGTTCTGTCGCGCTTTCGAAGGAGTATGGACTGTGTTCGGACAGAGGGGGCTGAGGGAACTACATAAACACAGGAGGGATGCAGTAAAAGGAACTGGAGAGAATTACGGAACTGGGCACTTCATACACATCTTACAAGCCCTCCGGCTTTCCCGTTGGGGCATTTGTAAAAAAAAAAACGTGAAAAATTAGAAAATGTAATAATACGTTATCAAAGCGTCCCCTGCGGCTAATGCCACAGCTTTTCACCGTAATACTGAGATATAGCACTGCTACAGCATGCCTTATATTGACTACGAAATGACGTGTCCCTGACGTCATGCTGGGAAACGACGTAAGGACTCGGTTATACGGCGACTGCTACCTACAATAATAAGCCTCGCTTAATATTCAGGTTTACACGGTGTTCCTCAAGCACGACAAAGCGAAGGATGTTGACAGGACCAGATTTCGGTTTGGTCCGCACAGCGATGCTGTCAAAATTAAAAGCCTTCTGGGTTGTGAGTGCCCGACGTTTCGGAGAATCGTGGTGCCTTCATCTTGCTTTTCCCCGAAGACGGAGGCACTGCGGTCCTCCGAAACTCGTCCAACGCACGTGACATTTCAGAGGACGCGAATCTTCAAGATATGAGATGCCAAATAGTAGCAGATACATGGAGAGATGAGTTGGTCCGTAGTTCTACCATGAAGATGGAAGTATCAGGTTTTCCGAAAATTTCTTACTCCAAAATCATCCCAGAAGACAGAAATATTTGGCCAGCACCGCAATGACTTGAAATCTAAAGCAGATCCCTGGTGTCTGAAAACAAAGAAGGTTTAAGGAAATATTTGGAGTTAGAAGGAACAAATTCCTGACCGGATACTGGATAAAACCGCGCAATGAAGGGCCTAAAATTTACGCTTTTCACTGACGTTAACGAGGTGGTCAAATCAGAAACACATTTTTTTTTTTAAATATAGCAGATTCTTCAAAACTGACGGCGTCAGAGAGGTGACAGGAAGAAAATGCAGAAGGCCTACTGAGGACTCGACATGGCGCGCGGGATCTGTGCACCCCTGGACCAAATCAAGAAGCAAAGATGCGAAATAAAGGGCAGGTTAACGCTCCATACAGAGGTTGGTCGGAACACATAAGGGGAAAGGAACCCTTGCTAGACACAGGCATGGATAGCAGCACAATATTAAAATGGGAGTTAGGAACAGCACGATGGGAGGCTGCGGATTGGATTCACTGCAGTCAGGTAGGGTCAAGCGGCGGGCTATCGTTAGCACGGCGACCAGCCTTCGGGTTCTGGGGGCTTTGAACAGGTTCCGCGACAGACCAATTTGTTGGCAACAGAAACGCGCACCTTCTTTAGCAGGGTCACAAACATGACGGCCGCACCGACGCCGTGCTCTCACGTACACAACTCCATTTGGACACTATGTACATCATGTGTGGCCAGGTTCACGCTCCAGTCGCCTTGTTCCAAGCGAAAAAAAGACCTTCCTGCCTTACGGAGAGGAAGTCGAGTCGGGCATCAAATTTCGACAGTCCGCCCTGCAAACCTTCTGCTGTCAGTTACTGTGTGCAGCAGGAATGGAATATTACGGTCTGTGGGTTCTCCACCGTGACACGACATGTGCTCATTTATTTCTGGTTCATTTAACGACACTTTCAAGGCTACGGGGTGGACATCCGACAAATCGTGGATCGACTGCCGACAGTGGCAACAAATGTGACTTCCCTCCGTTGGCCATGCTGACTCTAGAGACCACCCTGCCGGACCGTAAACTATACCGAATTGCTGCATCTCCAGTGGCATGCACAGGACAACCATTACAGCATGTAGCTGGAGGTAGAGGCAAACCACGAAGATCCTACATCAGGATAGCAGATCTGCAGATCAAGACTTGAATCTCGGCAGGCCTCGATACACTCCCTGGATTTTTAGTTCCACATTGTATACGTTATATAAAAAAAGACAGATTTTAATGCTCCTTTTAATTCGGGAATTTCCCCAAACAAGATGAAAATTCAGACGTAATACCTCTCTTTGCAATGGGGAATAGGCAGAATGCCCGAAATTATAGAATATCCACTTCATTGGCTTTTTCAAAATATTAAAAAAATTTATGCATGACAGGTTAAAATGTTCTGTAAACAAACATATTTTATCAGAAGCACAAAGGGGATTGAGGAAAATGAAATGACCAGAAACAACCACTCATACTTTCACAGAGAGTATTCAAGAAGCCACGGACAAATGTCTACAAGCGGTAGGAACATTACTTCACCTCACAACATATACTGTATTCTAATCCAGAACACACTGCTTCATAAATTAAACTGATAAAGCATCAGAGGAAACATAAAATTGTGGTTTAAATCACATCTATCTAACTGTTCACAGTTTGTTGAAATGACCCATCTGGGAAGCAGAAATTTTACACAGCACAAATATACATCCTGGCTTAGCAAAACAGTATATGGAGTGCCCCAAGGTTCAATTCTGGGGCCTTGTTTGTTTCATTTGTAAATAAATAATCTCCCTTTTAGGCATCCAAGGGGTAAAATTACTGTTATTTGCAGAAGAGACAAACATAATTTTTGCTGACAAAAATGATGCTGTTCAAAAAAATGAAGATGCTGTCCACTAAAAATGAGGATGTTGTTCAACAAAAATGACGATGATGTTCAACAAAAATGAGGATGTTGTTCAACAAAAATGACGATGATGTTCAACAAAAATGAGGATGTTGTTCAACAAAAATGAAGATGCTGTCCACTAAAAATGAGGATGTTGTTCAACAAAAATGACGATGATGTTCAACAAAAATGAGGATGTTGTTCAACAAAAATGAAGATGCTGTCCAATAAAAATGAGGATGTTGTTCAACAAAAATGACGATGATGTTCAACAAAAATGAGGATGATGTTCAACAAAAATGAAGATGCTGTCCAATAAAAATGAGGATGTTGTTCAACAAAAATAAAGATGCTCTCCAATAAAAATGAGGATGTTGTTCAACAAAAATGAAGATGCTGTCCACTAAAAATGAGGATGTTGTTCAACAAAAATGACAATGCTGTTCAACAAAAATGAGGATGTTGTTCAGCAAAAACGAGGATGCTGTTAAACTAAAATGAGGATATTCAACAAAAATATGAGTGCTGTTCAACAAAAAAAACTTTATATGCTATGAAAGAATTAGAGTACATGTTTAAAAAAACCGAACTTTAAAAAGCATCGAGACAACAGTAGCAATGTTCTTTCATTCTAATCAATTCAGACTTCCTAACAAACCACGAATTATTTAGTAACACTTTGATAGCTTATAAACCAGAAGTGAGGCTTTTAGGTATTTACATTACAGAAAATTTGAAATGGGATGTCCATATTCCTTCATTATGTTCAAATTTGAGCAGAGTCTCTTATACAATTAAGTCATTCTAGGAAGTTTTGATCCCATACATAGTAAGAAGCATTCATTTGCATACTTCGAATCGGGTTTGAGATACGGAATAATACTTTGGGGAGGGAACACTGAAAGTAAGAACGGCATTTAGAGTAAAAATAAAGGGTAATTCGAGTAATTAGTGGTGCAGACAAGTGAAAGTCCTGTAGGCAAAATCTCAAGGGCTATAGAATCCTTACAACGACTACTTTATATATTTTAGAGGCGTCATGTTAACATAAATAGGTATACAGTAAATTTGAAACAAAACATGGCTACTGATTGTCCTGACACTAGAAGGAAACTGAACTTGCATGTGCCATTTTGCAATAAAGTTTCATTTAAAAAATGTGTGGTAAATATGGGGACTAAACTACATAACAAAATGCCACAAAGTGTACAAAAATTGTATAACTGTAAACTTTTAGAAAAGAATTAAAATCCTTACTACTGAGCCATTCATTTTATTTAGTTAACGAGTTTTTAAAGTTTGAGTGAAGTTGATTTGTAACGTGCCGGATTGTTCGTTGGTCATTTCTAGCAGCTTCAGCAGAATAACAGTAATAATAATAATAATAATAATAATAATAATACAGAATTTCACTATTGCATCGTATTTGACGGTATATCGATTTTTTTTTTATTTTACGACGCCTTACGGATTTTGTGATTGTCAGAGTGTGAGACTCTGTGCATAGTTTGTAATTCTGCAATATGCAGTTAGGAGCAGTACGGCTGTGTGATAAACGTAATGAAGTGACATAACATGACACGAAACCCGCATCCTTCTACGTAAGAAGCAGGTGTGCTAACAACAGGGCCGCCATGTTCTGCCTGTATTAAAGGGACGGAAGCGGGGTGCTGCCCGCTGCCGGTAGCCAACACGACAGAAAGGTGCACCCAAGTCGCAGTTTGTCCTGTCCTGCCCTGCCCAGTCCTGCTCTGCCCCAACCCTGTCCGGTCCTGCCTTGCCCTAACCCTGCCCTGTCCTAACCCTGCTCTATCCTGTCCTACCAAGTTCCGACCCGTGCAAACCGACGGCTGTTCGTACGGCATTGGCACGAACAGATGCATTAACCAGTCGCACGGTTAGTACCAGCAGTCAGGCAAGAGAGTGCAGGTGACCGAACGGCACAGGACGATCAAACTGAGATGGCCGATTTTCTCAAGAACAATTCACAGCACAAAACCTGACAGCCGCGGTCCCTCACAGCAAGTTTTGTGCACTGAAGATGGAAGCAGTAGCTTTCTCCAAAACGCCAGCACCTTTCTACCAAACCACACGGCGTCAAATCCTGTCCACTTTATATTCTAATTTAATTGTGCTCTAATTTCTTCCAATCACCTAGAAGACGAGTGATCAGTTTCACGCCCTGGCCGCCCTGCCCCCGTGTAAAGAACCCACTAATGAATGCGAGGGTCAGTGTACTCGTGCAGCCACCCCTCTGTTGCCCATACATGACTTCCTGGCGTCGAATGGGGCGAGTTTACTTTGTTACCACTCAGTTCCGGTGTAGCTCGGTCAGAATAGTACCGACTTCAGCTGGAGAGGCAAGACCTCTTCTCCGCTCTGAGCCACACCCTTTCTACTGTCCAGCGCGTCCCAGGGGGGCTGTTTTGCCCAGGCTAAGACGGTCAAGACGTGAAGGTCCATATAGTTGCGAGCAGTAAGAAGGAAAGGAGCTGTACCTACACCCCCCTACGTCCATTTGAGTAGGCACAGACGGAACAAGCCCTTTGTTCCAGTACGTTCCGTTGGTTCCCGCTTACTGTACTCAGCCTCACCCGGTGATATTCAGTAGGTCACGAGTTCGAACCTGGGGCGGAGACAGACCACCCTAGCTTTTTCGTGATCCTTCCCAGTCCCTCCAGCCAAATACCGAAACAGTTCCTACAAATTAGGTATCCAGCACTACTGTCCAACCACTTACTACTATGCACACCCGCATTCACGTTGACAGTCTCGTCCTATAATCACCAGAGTATCAATCTAATGCGCTTGGTGTGAATGAGTAAGTCACACTACGGTTTCCACGGCCACGCTGGAGCTCGGTAGTTGCCATTTAAATTATATGCAAATATGATGATGGCAGCAGTCCATGGTTATCGCGTTTCCAAGAGCTTGGTTTGTGACGTCATACAGCGGAAGCATGGGGCAGACAGAAAGTGGTGACGATTGTTTATTTTCCAGTATGATGACAAGAAAGGAGCATCGGCATTCGACAAATGATTATACAAGTGAATCGTCAATAAGGCGTCGAGTGGAGGGAAATCGGAGTGAGTCATTCGTGGCCCACTTTGCGGTAATTTTGTTGGAGATGGCCTGAACACCTAAGCCAGGACAGTTACTGTACGAGCGATGTAATGAACATGCAGCACTACATTCGGCGGGAGAGCAGCTCCCTGCATTTCCGGCACATCTCACCAATATCAAGCAGAGTTCGGCGACCCGTTACTAGTTCTGGTTGAATTATGGAGCTGGGCGCGGTTCAAGGACTGCTGCAGGGTCTTCATATCGGTCACCGGGTGTAGCACAAGTCGGTTCTTAACGTCAGGCTGTCGCAGTGTGAACATTCATGTTGGTAAGACCAAGGGTTGGCAGTCCTGGGAAGAAATGAAGTGTAGACGTGAAATGCAAATAAATAAATAAATAAATAAATAAATAAATAAATGGGAAACGAATAAAGGGGGCGAAAGGAGTCGAGAAACGAAAACGTAAATAGAAGAATGAAAAACTGAACAAACCGGTGTATAATGAAGACGTAATGAAAGAAAATAAGATGAAAGGGCAGAGGAAATAACAGGAAGAAACCTTTGTCGTATTATTATTATTATTATTATTATTATTATTATTATTATTATTATTATTATTATTAAATATAGCAGAGTCCTTGAGAAGCTGACCGTTCCTCAGCTAACATAATAGCTCGCATTTCATGAAACGCAGAAGTTTATCGCCGTACTCACAAAAGGCCGTCTCCTGTCCCCATCCTGACAACAAATTGAACTCTGTAACCCTCTGATGTGCCAGTGTTCTGTGCCTTACCGGCCATCTAGTGAGAGTTTCCTGTCAAAAACTTCAACTAGGTTTGTGAGAATTTTGATAACCTAAGTGTTCCCAATACCTCGAAAATACGAGAAAAACTAAGGGGGGACAGACTCTCGACTGCCAACAGCGGAGCCCTTTTATGTGACGCAGGTGACTCACTGCGCACCCTCAAGTCGCAAGACAACAAAAACCGACAGCGAACGAACTGCTTACACACCCGGTGAACGCTCTACAGGGGGCACGGCAATAAGGCCTCATAGAGTAGTTTTTTTTTGTTGCGCTTCAACCCGATTCCGTGTCATGGCGTGTCCTTACGGGGCTTCATGATCACACTCAGACACACCACACTAGGTAGGGCTCCTCTGGACGCGTTATCAGCCCGACGCACAGACTTCTACCTGAAAACACACAACACTCACAACAGACAAATATCCATGCCTCCGGGGGAATTCGAACCCGCAATCCCAGCGAGCGAGCCGCCGCAGGCCCACGCCTTAAGTCCGCACGGCCACTGGGATCGGCTCATGAAGCACTTGCTCGCAAGCGAAGTGATGCTGCTCTGTGGTCGCCATGTCAAGCAACCAGCTTGTCCTGGGCTGGGCTCACCTTCAGCACTTGATACATTTCTGTGTGTAACACCGGCTTGCTGGTTCGTTTGCTTTAGTTTAAAGAAGGTCGACTTTGTCGGCCGGGATAGCCCAGTCAGTACAGCGACTCGCTACGGGTTGGACGGTCCGGGATCGAATCCCGGTGTAGGCGAGATTTTCCGCACCTGCCCAGACCGGCCCTGGGGCCCACCCAACCTCCTATACAATGATTACCTGGTCTTATCCTGGGGTAAAGTGGCTGTGGCGTGGAGTTGACCACCCACCTTATCTAGCGCCCAGGTTAAAGAGGCTTTAAGGAGCGACGTAAACCCGTAAGAATAGTTAAGTGAACCCAGCAGTCCAAGTGCAGGACAAACTTTGAACCCGAGACAACCTGAGCACGAAGTGACAAGCGGTGCAAGTGACAACAGAGTCCGTTCGTTGCCTTCCCCTGGAAACAAACCTCCATGCCACTTCCCGCAGTGTCACACGACAACCTGTCACTGCACTAGCGAAATGCGCACACACGTTCATTCTTCACCGTTAAAAATGCGAACTAAGTCGCACTGACTTCACAACCTGCTCAGTTCAAAACATCGCATGAACGCACACAAAATTATCACTAGCCAATGACCAGAGAGTGTCCACCACCCTTTGATATCAGGTGGCAGGATGACTGCAGTACAGCGCCTGCGCACACAGCAGGGGGCCCGTCAAATTACAGTTGTCATATCAACATGGCGAACTGCTGGCTCAGACTGCACACGGCGTGGAGGTCACGGCCACAATGAACGAATTAAAAGCAAATTAACTTCGATACGCTGAAAAGACACACGACAGCAAATCCGGCATCTTGCTACAGCTTAAACAAAAGCGTTAAGAGTCATGGCCGTCCTTCAGACACGGCAAAACTTCGCACGAGTATCTCACAGTGCCAAGTTTTATTCGGCAATAAACGCTTACTTTCATCTAAAAATGTAATTAATTTGAATTTTGTAATAAGTAGTACGTAGGGTCTGGAAGATGTTGCTGTTGGGGACAGCCGCATCCTGGACTTCCTGAGCACACACCACCGGAGCCCCGGACACTGGCAACCGCACCTACTCCGGATCTCACCACCAAACCAGCAACAACAGACCTGCCCACTCTTCTCGCATAGCCACAGCCGCCACACACAAACTACTGCTACAAGACCAGCCGACCCAGAAGAAGCGCCCTCAGAACCAACGCCAGCACCTACACCGGAACACCCGGTCAGCCATCTATATCTCCCAACACAAAAGAGACA
>JGI20166J26741_11575918_pt1 | contig 11911 bp, 5 predicted proteins | sample TergutCu122P5_FD_26741 | JGI IMG/M metagenome (IMG submission 26741) | reverse complement strand
TAAATTTCCTACATTCTGATATAACTGTTATTATTTTACATGGTTAGATACTTATTTTATACAATTGGAGACCTTACTTATCAATCACCCCTCGTACTTAGGTCTGAGCCTTTACACAGGAATAGGTTTCAAATGACATTGTCGTATGGGATTTTCATTGCAGGGACTCTATTGCTGATCGGCGCCCCGCGACGCTGGTTGGTGGTTCTAGCAGTGCTACTGGTAGCGATAGGAGTGGGAGTGGGAATCCCGCTAGCCCTGCGAGCTGGGAACGGCGCTGATACCTCGCTGCAGGAGCACCTGGAAATGGCGACTCGACTGCTGCGCGAGGTGCCACTAGTGGACGGGTGAGAGTGATGATAGCCCTTAGTGTGGTTACTTAATCCAGCTATAATTTTCACAAAATGTGCAGCGCGTAAGTAGGTCTGGTGGGAGAGCTAAAGGGCAGATTGTGCTGTATAATATCAAGACCTAGGAACAGATGGGGAGGAATGCCGGCCTGGACGATGGAGAAACAGGGTAGAGGGGGATGCATACTGGTACTATCAAAGTCAGAACAGGATCCAGAGGCGGACTCTGACGCCTTCAGGTTCCAATTATTGACCAGCTAAGCGACTACAGTCTTTTCAAGCATCTCTGCTCTGTGGGGTTTTAATTTAAACGCTACAAGTTAGAGATTTGCAAAACGATCTCCAATACCACAATCAACTATGCAAACCACAAACACCTGGTAACAATGTCAGTAGTGAAATAATAAATGACATCACATAGGTTTATTTAGACTGTGCGGACACGACAGAATAAACAGGCTGTAACAATGTAGAAGCTATTGTAACGCTACTGTACTATGCAATAATATACAATTTTCAAATCATGACGCTGCGAACATGCTTGCAAACCGAACAGGCCTAGACGAGTTCACCACTTACGCCGGGCTTGCACAGCGTCGTAAAATGAAAACTCCGTATTTTGAAATACTTGATGAGATTACGTCTTGGAGAAGTGTACTGCAGTTTTGAGTACTCGTATCTTCTAAACGCTGTCTTTGCGATTTTACATACCTCACTGTCTTTGCTGCTAATTTCTCACAAATTTAAAATTTTTGTTTCCAAGCTGATAACGTAAGAGCCACGACACTGCTCAATCAGAAATTAATTTTCTTTCCTTTCACTAAATATTCAGCGTATCAAAAACACATTTCAAATGAAAGCTACTATCGCGTATAGAATTATTAACGTCGAGTACCAGTTTTGGATAATGAGATTTCATGATAAAACACATAATTCTATTTAGGTTTCATATAGGCCTAAAATGCACTAACATGCACAAAAATTAAAGTGGCTACACAACTTTGAATGTAGATTTTCAATACCAAATTTAATAAAAATTCGCCGCGATGTTTCGTTTAAAATTCCCATGATATAGATGATCTCCCCAAAAATCAGGATTGTTAACATTCAGCTTCTTTTTCGAAACTTCCGCGTACCTTACATAGACGACATTCTGATTCGTAAAAGTGACTGCTCTTTCATTTTTGGATGCAATTTATATACCAGTTTTGAAGGAAATAATAAAAATGTAATACATTCAGCATTATCTAAGTATTCACTGAAATCAATGGCAAACGAATTAACTAATGTAACCTACACCTAATTTAGATTCAGTGGGAGGACAGGTAGATAGACGATTAGGTACTCTGATATGGAGAAGTGGCCGCTTATCATCGTTCAGTGACGCGCGTTCTTTTTTACACAAGGGAAACACAATGATGATTAAGAGTGTGGATTTATAAAACGTCGCATATGAGATACGAAGAAGTCGCTGACGTGGTAATGTTCTGAACGTATATTCTCGAAATAAGGATAAAAGTGATGATAAAGAGAAAAAATATTGTGAAATACCAGAGCGCATGTTCGATCAATTCCCCGCACGTAGGCCTAGCATACTACATGTAACTGTTTATGGGATTCCAATACAAAAGTAGAAAGATAAGATATTTTGGAATAAACAAATTGAAACTAAGGTTGACATGATGTCATTAATGACAAAGGAGTTCAAGTAATTAGTATATTTCTTCACAGATATTAGGGAATAGAATGGGGACCGGATTCATCTGGCGTAGGAAACGACAAGTGGCGGGTTCTTGTGAATACGGCGATGAACATACGTGTCATACAAGTCGGGGAATTTGTTCACCAGATTGAGAAACTATAACTGTGCACGAAGGCATGCTCAGCTTCCAGGCAAAGAGTGCACTGCGAAGCATACGCTTTTTGGTACGTAACTGCGGTCATTAACGCTAACGTCAGACTGATATCTTGAACTCTGACAAGTGCACGCCACGTTACAGCTGAGAGCTGTGACAAAAACAAGCCGGTAGCCATTGGCTAATTGTACACGTCCATCAAACTGCCGTCGATTCATCATACCATGACGTCATATATACCTACACACAAACCGAACGCTGTGGTAGTTCTTAACAATCCCTGCTTCACACTCCGGAAGTCCCGGGTTCGATTGTCGGCCAGAACGCCTAACGATTATCGTGGTTTTACTTAATCCCTGACGGAATAGCACCTTAAAATATGGTACAATCGCTGTCTTCAACAATATTTAGGTCTACAATTCATCAATTATTAATCTTCCCCCATTAGCCGCCATAAAATGCCCAACTGAGAAAGCGACTTGCAATAAACCCAAAACTCACGTAGGCACTACAATGTAATCCTTGAAGAACGTAGTAGATTGTCATTTTTCTGAGTTTCTAGCGTCCCCAATTGTTTCCCTGTGGTATTTTTGGGAACTACAGTAACATCGTAACTGAGGTCACGTATTACTTAACCTTAACGCCTACCGGTTACTTTACGTACAACGAGATTTCAAAATCCAAAAATTCTGCAGAGTGATTACATTGCATTTATGTGTTGTGTATGGCTCTCAGAACAAACAGTAACGTTGGCCTTATACATCATCAACATTGGGGAGTGTTTACTGCGAGGTACGCAATGAGTCCTTATATAAAAGAGATAAGTCTCGTCCTTAAAGGGTCAATAGCAGATAAAATCCGTGGAATTCTTCCTGGAATTTGTTTTAGAATTTTCTGTATTCCTATATTCCACCTGTAAAACGTATAAATTAACGTATTCGTACAAGAATAATTTATCCCTTGTTTTGTACTGTTGTAATATTTTATCTCTCATGATGAAGAACAAACGTTGATGGCGCTTGAGAGCAGGTCGCTTAGAATACGTAAACCTGAGAAAATGAATGAAGGATTGAGAAAATTTCATGAGGGGCTTTGTAATTTGTACTTTCTTCACATCATCGTATTAAGAGCGGCAAGATGGGCGCGACACGCATGATGCACGAAAAGATGAATGCACACGAAATTTTATTCGGAAAACCTGACACCAAGAGACCAATTAGAAAGCATTAACGAAGATGATCCAGTGGCGGTCCTTGCAAGCACGGTAGGAACTTGGGGTTCCAAAAAAATTGCAGAACAGCTGAACCACTCGTAGATTCTCATGTAGAACATGGCTTCGTGCTATTTGTTAACAGCAGCAACAAACGGTGTTGCACTCATCAGAATTTAATCACTTGCACCTGAGCAGCATATCACAACATGGTGCTTGAAACCTTACAGGTAGTTATTGTACGAGTGTAAGATAGCGCTTTATTTAAGAAAGCTTTATCAACTCCTAATCTTATGCAGCGCCAAATGTCTGATTGTGAGCGATGATTATGGGAAGACATGACAAGCCTTCCGTCCATTTTCAAGGCAGATCATTATTCTGCCGTTCGTGAGAACGAACTGACGAAAACCACGAAACGTGACAAATGTACCACAACGTTTGGTTTTAGATATGGGAAAAGTTGTAAAGCAGGTAAGCACCACACAAACACGCGGAAAAACATCTGTAACAACAACAACAACAACAACAATAATAATAATAATAATAATAATAATACTTTTGTTTAGCAGTAACGCAGCTCTGATCTTTAATTCAGGAAGTGCCCGGCTCGAATCTCGGGCGAGGTACTGGCTATCCTGACAGAATTTTCGCTGGTTTTCTGTTTCCTTCAGGAATATATCGGGATGGTGTCTCGAACAGATCACGACCGCTTCCTTCCAGTCCCTTTCCAATTCATCATTCGTCAGTCTTTCTATAATTCGACGCTGCGGGCCTATAGTCTAATAGATAGTGACAGCGTTGTTAAATAAGCCACAGTAAATACAATTACAACAAAAGCCACGAAATTAAATCCACTTTGAGAAGCTACAAATCGCTCAGTTATTCCAGACATCTCCGATCTCTTACACGTAACAAAGTATCGTTACCGTGTTCACAAGAGCCTCCAAGCTTGAAACCAAACCTTGTCTGCTCTCTGCGACAGATCATTCTACATACACATGGAAGTTCCGCTGTCAGTAAACTGAGGAATAACCATGCCGTGGTAACATACAACTCAATTAAAATGGATAATGATAACATTGTCGTTGATAATGATAGCGATAATAATGATTATGGTAATTATATAATAATAATAGTAAACTAAACTAAACTCCGTGGCCTTAGTCCGCGAGCGAACTATACCGACAGAGCGGCCGCCGCCGGTCGGCGAAGAAGTGCCAAAATAGTAATAATAATAATAGAGGACGATATATTTATAGGACGATGGAATTAGTAGATTTGTTAGAACATATGGAGGCAGAATTGGCGTGGGTATTTGAAATCGACAGGCCGGAATGGTTGTTTTTATGGGAAACCAGTAACTGAAGACCAGCTGAGTTCAACATGGCCTTCGTTGCGAATTCTAAAGTGAAAGTATACCTTGCTTCATTCTAATTGAACCTCAAAATCTTCATGACTGTAGGCGTGGCCTACCCCTAAATTCTATGCGACTTTCGATATTATTCCATTAAAGTTAAAACAAATCGCGTACCCAGCAATATAAGTTAATTTTATTTAATGACGATTACCTAATTACCCATCAATGTTGGAATAGAAGGAAGAACATTTGAGTTTAAGCTTTCGAAACAAACAGGAAATACTTTTGATTACTTTTTCCTCGTACTTAGTCCACGGAAGCAGTAAATAAAATCGTAAGATTCTCGGTACCCTATATCACAAAGCGACTGTATTAACCTTAACACAGAGAACGTGACAGTTCGCCATGATGTTAGGGTGGCCGGAATCTGTTCTTAATGCTGTTCGCTGTCGCACGAGCAACTTGCATCCCAGATACAAGCACCGAACTATTGTTTCACTGTCAGAAACTTGCTGACATATCATGCACTGTGTTTTCCACGTCAGTGAAGTCGATGCATCATCTCGCCCCAACGGTTTGCGACTTGAAAGGAAAAGAACAAAGAAACTATACTAGACATTTGTAAATATACTAGTCTAGAAATAAAATAGCAAAAAACTATGTAGCCTACATGTTAAGGTCTCGTCATAATAGATCAGGGCAGATTTCTAATGTAAAGTAGGTAACAAGTAATATGATATTGTGTGAATCTTCAGGCGGTTGGGACAGACAGTAACAGATCGAAATTATATGTATAACAAAATGATGACAGATTATACCCGGGCAAGCTCAACGTCGTCCGGTTCAGGATGTTTTATCTTTCCCTTTTATATCCAAAACCCAAAGATTAAATCTAAATTTAAAAAAAACATATAATTTTCCCTACTCTTGGGTTCATAGGGTGAAATCTAAGTGAACATTATACACTAGGCTTATAACTAGGAAAGGGGAGATCAGAAATTCATACGGACTGCTGATACGGAAGCCCACTGGAAAACCCAGAGGGTCATGTGAGAGTAATGTATGTATAAGGAAACAAATTTGTATGGACGGGAATAGGATGGATGTGGATGGCGTCGAAGTGCTGATTTTGGAGATAGTTGTTCTTATTTGAAGGCATTAAGTTGGTCCGTAAACGAGTAATTCCTACTGTATAGTCATAAATCACATTCACACATCCCATGGCGAATTCCTGTCCGGCCATGAAACTTTCTTTGTGGAAAATAGTAACGGCTCCAATCAGAAGAACAACTCTTCTTCTTTTGCGCAATTGCACTTAGTTTTATAGCAACAAGAAATCAACAAGCCGTGATTTCTGATGGACGAAGCTTTGAACAGACCAGCGATTCTGAGTGAGTGTTACACGGATAACTGCATATCAGCACACTCGGAAAGACAAGTCACTTTACAACTAGGAACTACCTTTCCTTTCGCCGGATAAAGGTCTGGTGTGGACTATTACTACTATTTTAAAGTCAGTCTCTCCCCCTTCAGAAACAGGAAGTTGCAATAAAAATGGCAGATACTACAAAAATGAACACGTCTGGTAAAATACATTATTTCATGTTCTCTCGTGAATAACTTTTAATTTCATGTATTCAGTGTGACTGTGTCTGGCGTGTCTTCGATTTCAATACAACATAAAATGGAAGCCCAATCCTGTATCATCTGTTTGTGTTCCAGTCACAACGATTTGCCATGGAACATTAGGAAGTTCCTGCACAACCGACTTCGAGATTTCCCATTCGGAGAAGATCTGCGTAAAGTACTGCCGTGGTCTAAAAGTCCCTGGTCGCACACAGACTTGCCCAGACTGCAGGCCGGACTAGTGACAGCACAGGTCAGTAAGGCTTTGTACAGTACAAGAAGTATTTTCCTCCAGTGATCTCCTTTCCCGTGTTTCTCGATCTAAGTAATAAGCGACGATTATCAGGGTTCATGACTTAGAAAGCTATCTGTGCTCCCGCTGTCCCATTGTTTGGCAATTGCTTAATGTATCACACCCAATTACTATGAGCAGCCACGAAGGTAAACAACAAAACAGTTTTTAACGGAATATAATTATATTGATAATACTACCACAATAAGAAAGCAGGTTCAACATGGGTACTTCAGGTAAATTCCTCCTTTTTATTTTCGGCCAATGAAATTATACAGGGCCCAGGCCTATACGTACATAACACTGTCATAATAAGTAAGCTGTTAAATTATATAAATGCAGTTCACGAGGACTAGCGCCAAAAAGTTGTGTTGGCCAACCAGAGTATATTTCAATAATTAATGGAAACCGCTCAGTGCAAATAGGGCTATGTAGTCACAACACAGGCAACAAATCAAAATTCTATTCAGGAAGAAATTAAGAACAGATTTAAGTCAAGGAATGCTTGCTCTCATTCGGTGCAGAATCTTCTGTCTTCCATAAAAAAATTTAAAGGTTAGATATACAGAAATATGATTTTGTCTGTTTTTTTGTATGAGAGTAAAACTTGGTCGCTGACACTGAGGAAGAAACGTAGGCTGAGAGTGTTTGAGAATAGGGTGCTGAGGAGAACATTTGGGTCAAGAGGGACGAGGTAACAAGGGAGTGGAGAAAACTACATAATGAGGAGCTTAAGGATCTGTACTCCTCACCCAATATTGTGCGAGTGATAAAATCGGGAAGAAAAAGATAGGCGGGGCATGTAGCGCGTATGGGGGAGAAGAGAGGCGTATACGGGGTTTTGGTGGAGTAACCTGAGGAAAGGAGACCACTTGGGAGACCCAGGCATAGAAGACAGGATAATATTAAGATGGATATTCAGGAAGTGGGATGTGGGGGTATGGACTGGATCGAGCTGACTCAGGATAGGGACAGGTGGCGGACACTTGTGAATGCGGTAATGAACGTTCGGGTTCCGTGAAATGCGGGGAATTTCTGGACTGGCTGAAAACCGGTTAGCCTCTCAAGAAGGACGGGAGTAAGTACAAAGGGAATACGCATTTACACGACGGTAGCTTTATTTTGATTCTGTAGTCTGCCTTAAGGGCGCTATACACTCTCAGCTAAACTGAGCGATTTTATTATGTGACGTCATACCTGACGGAAAAACTGAGTAAACTGCGCGGTTTTGACAGGCAATAGCGCAGGCCTCAGAACTGTCCTTTCCAGTCGTCTTTCACACAGAGAACCGCGCAGTTCACGCCGGAAATCCCACACACATTCAGTTCAGTTTTTCGTGCAGTTTTTTACACAGTTATTGTAAACCGCACAGTTTAACTTAGAGTGTATGGGGCCTTTTACGAGGGTCCATAGCTCCTTCCAAAGCGAGTTCTCCACAAAGTGCGATCTAGTGCTTCCTCTTTCAATTTCTAGTACCCTCTCTTTTCCTTAAAGTCATCTAGTAGCTGCGCTCACGTCTTCTTCCTCGCCTTCCCGTCACTTCCATCCTTCCTTCTACCTGTCCTTCAATAACGCGTTTCAGAAGGCAGTTCTTACGCAAGATGTGACCAAACCTGTCAGCCTTCTGTCAGTTGACTGAATGTAGGGTACTGCTGTCCTCGACTCAGCGCAGTACTTCATTTCTCACATGATCCGTCCAGCTGATCTTCATTATCCTTCTCCAGCACCAAATTTCAAAACTTTCCAGGAATTTCTGAACCACTCTCCAAGTGTCCATGCTTCAATACTATGAAAAGCTATTCTCCAAATGTAGCACTTTACTAGTTTCTTCCTTAAATTTAAGCCCAATTTTCTGGTAAAAAAATAATGCTCTTGTTGAATGCTGCTTTTGCCATGGCAATCCTGGGTAAATAAACAAAAATAAAATACGATAAAAAATGTTTTCACCTTATGAGATATCTGCATAATTGCGGAGCAGTATACCCGTTGAAAGAAACTGTTTAGCTGTTAAAAGGAAACGGAGAACGAACGGAAGTCACTAGTTTTACATGGACTTATTTACTGTTGCAACTGTTAAAATATGCGTATGTAAATAGACGGGAATAAGTGGGCAACGTTGGGTGTCGCATAACGCGGAATTTAGTTATATATACATTCCAGCTGGCAGGCCCGTCATTATTAGGGCAATGAACTTTAAAATGCTACGATAAGTGCATCATTTGACATTCAGAGGACCGTGCATCGTGATATATTCTTATAACAAAGTTGAGAAATAGTGCATCTCTTTGGCTCTGATTATAAGAAGTGCAGCATGTCGCTAGCACGCGGTAGTCTACATATGCATGTGCAGTTTCGGTGGAAAAACCCCTAGAAAAATGTCAGTTTGGAGACCGAAAATATGAAGGATAATATTAAGGTAAATGTCACATAAAGAGGCTATGGGGACCGGAGTAAGGCAGACTGGCTCAGGATCATCTAGAGTGGCGGGCTTTGGGTATGAGCGGTGTTGAAAGTTCGGGGTCTGCTACTATATTGCAATGTAAACAATAGCTGAAAAGTGCTAATGAGTGGGTGAGGGGTGAAGCCGGTAGAAATTACCCGGGCCCGGCGGTCCGGAATGAGCCCCGGCGGTCTGGAATGGGCCCCGGCGGTCCGGAATGGGCCCCGACGGTCCGGAATGGGCCCCGGCGGTCCTGAGAGTGGCCCGGCGGTCCGGAAAGTGGCCCGGCGGTCCGGAAAGTGGACCGGCGGTCCGGAAGGGGGCCCGGGGCCCAAATATTTTGTTTTTTTGTCTTTCTCTGTAGTATCATTATTTGTCGATTTACAAATTAAGCCGGTGCGCCGGGGTAGCTCAGTCGGCATAGCGACTTGCTACGGACTGGACGGTCCGGGGATCGAATCCGGGTGGGAACGAGATTTTCCACACCAGTCCAGACCGGCCCTGGGCCCCCCCCAAGCCTCCTATACAATGGGTACCGCTTCTTACCCCGGGGGTAAAGCGGTCGGGGCGTGGCGTTGACCACCCACCCCATCTAGCGCCGAGGTTAAAAAAAGAGTAGAGGTACACATTTACTCCCCCTCTGGGCCTTCGTAACCTGTTCTAGAGTGAACTTTGCGTTTTACACATTAACCCTTCCACACCAAGCCCAAGTCACTCTGCAACTGAGAGTCAGAGTTTCCGATTTTATGTAAAGATTTTTAGCCGGTCGGCCCCTTGCTGAAGGCCGAAAAAATTTTTTCACCGGGGCTCGAACCCGCTGTCGGCGGTCCTGCAGCTACAGCCTAAAGGTAGACCAACCAGAATTTGGGGCCGAAAGCCGTTCACACAACCTCCCATACAATGCACCCTGGCAGGCTAATTCCCACAGCAGTGCACGCAACTGTGCCGTGTGTGTGGAGCTAATCATCCACCACCCCGTACTGCTTCATGACATAGTACTTTTATTAAGTATAGGAGCAATCTAATAGCGCAGTCGGCATAGTGATCAATCTACGGAATGGAGCTGGACAATCAAGAAATTATCCTTCAATTCTCGGCAGTGGCGAGAGATTTTTGCGTCTCGAAGGCTGCCAGACCGGCTGTAGATTCCAACCAGTCTCTCATTCAATGTGCGAAAGGGGTTCTTGCCCCGGGGGTAAAGAGGCCGGGGCGTGATCTTGACCTTTCACTTCCACCAAGTGCTTAAATTCAGAACGCTTGGATCTACACGGTCATTACCCCATACGCCGTCACGGCATGCACAGGGACATCTGTACCTTTACAGAAGCAAATTTTATGATTATATTATTATGGTTATTATTGTTATTATCATCATCGTCATGATTATCATCATCACCACAATCACACTGATGAAACCAGACAAGAGAGAAATTAATACTGAACAAACAATAAACCCATACAGTAGGAAATACTGATTTTAAAATTTTTATAAATATAGTGGCACAGCGTTATATAGCCCTGTTTTAAAGAAAAATGAGAATATATTGCCTGAAATATAAGATTTTAATTTTTCATATTACTTGAAGTATCATCTACTACAAAATGATACGCTTGCGAGAGAGGTTACATGTGGAAGATAAAAGAGCCTGTGCGTTTTCTATGAGAGAAAACGCATCATTTTTACTTTAAGAATATATTTTTGTGCGTTAAATATATATTTAAAAATTCTTTTTCTCTTCGAGAACAGTCATGCATCTTTTGATATATGAGATGAACACGCACGCCTGTATGTTCTGCCACGCGCGCGCGCGCGCACACACACACACACATCGACTTGCTCAGGACACGTAGCAAATAATTAACTGCATCTGCCGTTGAGCTGGACGTTGACGTGTGAACTCCCCTATTGATTTTACCAAACCCAGCAAAAACTACGAAATCATCGATTTTTTCCTACGTTATTTATGAATCTCCTTAGCAATGTATGAGTTACAATTAACAAGCACGGAACATAGATCCAAAATGGTTTTTTTATATATTTTACGCACATTATTCCTTCGGAATGTAATTATTTACTGCTAAAAGTCTAGTAGCGGTACGAATACGGGGTTTCCTTCTTATCAATACAAGTTTCAGTGTTGCCGATTTAAATCGTGCATTATTGGATAAATGTCCGACAGCGGTCAAACTTCACGTGCACCCACTTCTTCTAGTTTCTTGTCGCTGCATATTATCGCCGTGCGTAACAGGCAAAACTTGTACAAATCCTAGCCCATATACATGTACTGAACCACATTATCTTTCATGGTTTTAATAAACACCAATTACTATTTGACCCTTTAAGGACGAGGCGTATCTGGGTTACATAAGGACTCAGTGCGTTTCGCACTGTAAACACTCTCCACTTCAGTTATAAAACCCAATCTGTTAATAATGTATAAGCCAAAAGTTACTGTTTGTTCTGAGGGTCATACAAAACACATAAATGCCATGTAATCACAATGCAGAATTTTTGCACGTAAAACATCGTTGTACGCAAAGTAATCGGCAGGCTTTAACAGGTTAAGTAGGTGTATAAGTGTATTTTTCTTTTAGCACAAATGAACAACAGTGGATTTCGTTAAATTGCAGTAACAAACCGACTGTTGCAAACAATTTTTATACTTAGGAGTCACGCTGTATCTCCTAGCAGGCCACTCGTTTAGTACTCTCAAAAATAAGAGCAACTTTCCGAATAAACGTTTAAATCTTACAGTGATATTGCTATAACCACCTCTTGT
>JGI20166J26741_11575807_pt1 | contig 11911 bp, 14 predicted proteins | sample TergutCu122P5_FD_26741 | JGI IMG/M metagenome (IMG submission 26741) | reverse complement strand
GACAGAGTTCAAGCACAGAATAATGCTGACAGAGAATAAATACAACAATATGTGATGTTTCAGACACCAGCTAATGTTGAAATGCTGGAACTACAATCCCGAAACACGACCTACATTTAAATATTGTTTGGAGATTCTGGAAGAACTCAAAAGCAAAAGTGTAGACCTGCCTCTAATAGCCATCCAGAACGGGCATTATGTGAGCAGGACTCGCAATGGTAAGTATACAGATTAATAAAACTAACCATTTTCAGAATAACAATTACAGACTCATTAAACATATATGGTTTTGTATTATGAAGTACACTTACAATGTATAATACCCTTTTAGTTTAATCTTTTACCTCATATATTATAATGTATTAAATTCAAATTGCTTGCCTGTTTTATAACAGTAAATTTAGCACATAGAGCATTTAAAGTTTGGACTGGGTCTAATGGCAGGCTTTCATTACCATGGCATTGCTAGTGGCACACAGGCATGGTACATCACTTGAGCAAACTTGCTCACTATCTTAAAGTACTCAATCAGCAGACAAAGTAAAAGTTGCCCCTGTAAATTCCATGAAGCTGTATTGGGGTGTAGAGGTATAGTGCCACATGTTCTAAACTGCAGCACTAATATTGTGGTGACTGGCAACTTCACACACACACACACACACACACACACACACACACACACACACACACACACACACACACAGATTTTATAAGTTTTATCATTTATAGTAACACTGATATACTGTAATACTTGAACATATTGTAAATGTGTATACCTTGGGTACCTCCCACTGTTATATTTACTGAACTCCTGGGTGACGACGACGACGATGGAGCCATTCCAGTTCAGTAAAATGACTGTGTGTGGGGTGGGCCTGTTAAGCCAAAACATGTTGGAGGTACATAAAATAATGAAAAAGGCAGTAAAACTCTAAATACTGACTGCTCTTGAAAGAATGTCAGGACATTAGAAAATGTGGAGTGGAAGGGTTAACCCTCACATTTGGTAGTGACAGTCTTTTCCATGACTGGGGAAAGATTCTGTGATAAATAGTGTTCATTTTTTACATGCATAAATTCATGCACATTTATGGAAGGGCATAAACACCAAGTCCTTCTTATTGTTCTTTAAAGCAACCAAATTCAAACAGACAAATTTTAAATGTGGAATAAATTATCATCTTTCACCATTCTCCTGCAATCAAGAGGCCTGAAATACATGGATGACAATTGCCAAGTTGCATTTTTCATCAGTCAGATGTTCACAAACCCTTCTTTTATTACAAGATCCATAATATATGTGTGCCATTTGACACTGTCATAAACCAGTTCATGTTGTTCACTAACTATGTTTAACAATTCATACTATGCATGTCTGCTAATTTAATCCTGTCACTGCCAGGCTTATATTACAGGCTATACAAGAATTGCTGTGGCTGTTTCATGAGAAGTGTTGCCCAAAAGCAGCAGAAATGCTGAAAATGTTTTGTAAAGTGGTGTCATCTCTTAAAACACATATAAATTATCAGCATTTAAAATCATGTTGTATGGCCTAAACTTGAGGCAGCACCACACCAATGTCATATGGAACAAAGCAAGCCACAAATTAAGCACATGACAAGTACGAAGCTTGTTTTGAAACATGCCTATAAAATTATCATCCTGAGCTGTTTATGTTAGCCAGAAATGAGCACATTATTACAAACAAAACTTTTTTTTGAATGAATAAGATCTGATGCATTTGCACAAATGTGTTTCAAAAAAGCGTAGCTGTGTATCACAAACACCACCTGCACTTAAACCTAGACACACCACAGAATTTGCCGCACTGGCTGAATTTGTTAACTGGCAGAGAAAGGGTTAAATAACGATACACTAACCAAGCATGATGTTTGTGTGATGCGTTCTTCCTTGTTGATTCAGGTGGAATAGATAACCGTGGCTTCTTTGAAGATGAAAACCATAATAACAGTTCAGGTATTGTTTTACACAGATTTTAACATGGTAATAATTGTATTAATTCAGCTTGTAAGGTTGGAATAAACAGATGCATTGTGAGAGTTAAACAATGTATGTGCCTAACACAGAACACACTTCAATTTAAAAACTTTATTTCAAGTAACTTCACATGAAATAAAGGGTAACTTAAAACCTTCACAACTTTATGACGATAATGAAGTCCTGAAAACCCACTGTATCTCATTCACAATTCACTATTTATTTTCCCTTCAGCTCTTCACGCACAACAACACTGCATAATCCGAAAAATTAAATAAACCACTACTGTCATAATTTGGGTGCTCATACCTTTAAAGCACACACTTATATCTGTGTATATGTTTGACAGTATATAAGGCTGAATGTTCAGAATCTGAGGTAAAGGTAAAGGTCTCCACATAACATACCATGCCGGCACAAACAGGGAGTAGATGTATAGCACTAATCATTCTTAACCTCAGCGCTAAATGGGGGTGGGTGGTCAGCATCATGTCTCAGCACCTTTTAACCCCAGGAAAGAGCCCCAGTACCCATTGGACAGGAGGCTATATAGGCCCTAAGGCCAGACTGGACAGGTGTGGAGAAGAGAAAGTCTCTTGCCCCCACCAGGGTTCAAACTCCAAACCATAAAGTCTGTAGCAAGTAGCTATACTCACTAGGCTGTCCAGACCAATTCAAAATTTGTGACATGACTAATTTTTTTCTATTAAATTATTTTATTGTTACCAATTTTCTGTAGCACCACAACATGCATATTCATGAAAGATGCTGCACATGATCACCTTCCCCTTGGTTCTAGGCTTTCCATTCATGACCAAATGAGCAGAAGTACTTGCCTGTATGCATGCCAACAGTCTTTGTATAAAGTCAGTGCTTAAAATTACATTCTGCAATGGGCATACACTACTACTGCTTAGATTATATAAAGTTTACAAATAGCTGACAGTCAGATGTGGAACCAACATGCTCCACGTTAAATTGTATCAGTGTCACCATTTGCACTGCCTTGTGTACAATTAAGTACGCTGTGACTATGGGTTACATGACCTTCCAATCGCTATGAACACTTTAGTTGAAGAGTACAGTTGAGTAATGGCACGACCATTTGGTTTGTTATGTTTAAAAATTCTTAACGCTTGCATAAATTAGTTGTCTTCGTAGTGGTCTTATTGATAATATGCCACAGCTTTCAAACTGTGTATTGTTTGAATTACAGACAGCTCATGGAAGACAGGTAGCGACTCTGGCAGTCGGGATCGGGTGCCTTTCCTTCAAGCCACCCCTGAGATTATACCAGGACAGGGAGGCCAACCACAGGCACTACCACAAGGACAAACAGGTCTTGATAGATGTCAGAATGCAAGTCCTACAAACATAACACCAGGCAAGATTCCCACATATCTTGAGTTGATCTACAATGATACACCACCACCCAGGGGTGATGGCTATGAAATTCCAAGAGCTTTTCCTCTTGGAGGTGTCATTAACAAGACTTTATCAAGTGAAGCAGTGGACAGACCTAGGACACTTTCAACTTCTTCCACATTAAGTGATGGAAGTGCTTCAACACCAGTGCTGTATCAACAAAACCTTTTAATGTGTAACACAGCTGATGAGTCAAAGTCAACTGGAAAAATGGGCAGTATTTTAGTTATTGGAAATGTAAAGTCCAATGGTTGTATAGGAGGAATAAGGAAAAATGGAACAGAATTACGAAGAAATGGAGAAAAGGATCTTTCTAGTCTCGAGAAATTACTCCCATCAGTGAAGGAGTGTACCAACACTGTCAGTAACCATCAGGTAGTCACAGGTTGTATGGTGGATAATAAAGGTGGTGTGAACAATAACATAAACACAAACAGTGCTTACAGTAATGTGGTTAAACAACCGTTATTGGAGGAACAGCTCAGACAGAAATCACTTGAAAATCCTCACAACTGTTCAAATGACAGAAATGAATCTACCTTCGCAATTTCACTCAATTATATGCCCACTACAACACTTTCTTGAACATCTGCTCAAATGCAGTTCTGTATAGCATGTAGCTCGGGATATAATCAAAACACAGGCAGTCTCAAATTCTTTTAACCTAAGTACTGTGTCACCACACTAAGCAGGTACCACCTTGAGCCCAAAATGCATTTACAGCACCACATATATCAGAACATAACATAAAATATTTCAGAGAACACTACTGTGTAAAACAACAAAGCACTATGTACATAATTTACTTCATTGTGACTTTCATGCTGATCCATGCAAAAATTGTATAGATTTACTCATTGTAAATAACATAATGAAATATATTATTATTATTATTATTATTATTATTATTATTTGTAGTACCATGTATTACCACTATTTTTTGTAGTAGTCATATATGGTGCAAGAGTTGTTTCAAGCCTACCCCTTTAATTTACTGTAGTCTATGCTCAAATACATTAGTCCAACTTTGTATAGCAAGATACAGAAAACATTTTGTTGGAGAAAAATATGCCTTTAATTGGTCATTGCAGAATTTTGCATAAATTGTATAACTGATCACAACTGTTCATAGATATTCAGAAACTCAAGTGCAGAACTTCCAATTAACATTTCTTAATTCTAAGAATTCTGTGAAAGGCATTTTCTTAAGAAGTGACATACAACAGTGCATTGAAACTAACAGATGCAAAAAAGAATCAATAACGTCACTTTCATTTAGTACTCCAAATGCCACATAAGTTATGCCCACAAATCCAGAGAATGCAGTATTCTGGAAACTAAAAGTTGCTGGGAATACACTTTTACATCAAGACATAACAATGGCTACAAAAAAAAATCAGGCAGTCAGCATTGCAAGATAATAAAGGCTTTCAAATAGTCACACACTCTACCTGTGATGCATATCTGCATAACTCCACATTTAAATATTCACTAGTTCCAGTGTGGCAGCCTGCTGATCACATATGCTTGGCCCTGAAGCTCATACATCTTTCACTGCTATGTAACAGAAGTGAATTCGTATATGCATATTTTATCACTTTGCTCTTGGGCTGCACCCTGCATATTACTTGGATGTGAATCCAAGTACATATAAGCGTTTTTCTAATCCATCTGTAAAGTAACAACAAATAATTTCATGACAGGGGTTGGGTGGAATTTCCAAACCATGTCTGAAGCGGAAACAAATCTCAGCACCTCATTCCCTCTTTTCGCAGTCTTCAGTAAGTGGAGTGAGTGCAGTTAGCACAGCCAAATTACAGTTTTTTTTTTTTTGGCACAATAACCCCTTAGTGGGTCTTGGCCTTTATCCTCATTCACGAGGGGTTTTTTTTTTCTAGATCACACACATCGACACATCCCAGTCAGTAGGACTCCTCTGGACGAGTGATCAGCTCGTCGCAGAGACCTCTACCTGACAACAAACAACACTCACAATAGACAAACATCCATGCCCCCAGTGGGATTCGAACCCACAATCTCAGCAGGTGAGTGGCCGTAGACCTATGCCTTAGATTGCGCGGCCACTGGGACCGGCAAATTACAGTTATTGGGAAACACAAATATTATGTCTACAGAAAGCTTTGCCTTTACACTTGTTTCAATGATGTTTCCATTATTTTGGTTCTTTTCCAAGAAATGGCAGCATATGCCTGCATGAGAGGTTGGTTACCCAGGTGTTGGGATGGGGGGATGGGGGAGCAGAAGGATTTGGACTACCTACAGCATCTTGGGAAGGGATGATGATGTCCATTCTTGTGTCTTCTTTCCCTTTATTTTCTGCAAATGTTTTAACATGAGATTCTTGACTTGGCAACATTTCAGAAAGAATATCCCATATCAGAACCTACAAATCAGTCAACATGCTCTGTTAGAGCTCCAGATGCTAGCTTCTCACGACAGAGCCTTGGGTTCAATCTCGGGTAAATATGCAAGACTGTTGATGGACAAAGTGATACTGGAGCATAGTCTTCACCGCATTTCTTCAATTTTACTCGTTGCTCCATATTTATATAAGACTGTTTTATGAAATGTGTGACAGTCCTGTCTATGCAGCATTTCATCAGATTTTTTCCTTCTACTCTGGGATTTTATCTTTATGACAAGCAGCTGGTTATTCACAAAATTTGGAAGAGTTTCTTAGTACACATGCAAACTGAAAACATTATAATGAAGTAAATGTTTTTGGATTGCACTGCTGCCACCAATCAACCCACAATGCACAGCACACAGCTAGATCGAAACTGACCCAGCACCCCTGAAGCACACTTCACAGATGAGTTCTTTTTGAAGTAATGGAATGTGCTCTGCACATCAGCCATTATTTGTTGTCACTTCTTTATGAAACAGTCTTACCTTGTATGATAGCATATGCAAAACTTGCCCTGATCCTTTTCCAGTAGTGCAGCTAAGTGATACTTCTGCAAAGGCTACCACACACTCCATTTTGATCCCCACCTTGCCTGCACAGTTTTATAACTGCAGGTATGATGATTCATGTGTCATCACAACAGACAACAGAATTGGTGCCCCTGTAGTCTTGGGTTTGGCTTGAAGTAATACTGCTGATGACTGCTCTTTCTGTGCAAGGAAAGTACGATGGAAAATATGTTAGAATGTGTGTAGGGTTCCAAGGTTACAGTTTCAGCTTTAACTAGCATTTTCAATGTGACACCTCATTTAGTATATATTTATTGGAATGTAAGGTCCTGTGAAGTTACTGAAATCTGGTCTCACTCATAGGGATGTTACCTCTCTTAAGTGTGCTGTCCCATAGTTCTAACATGTCATCAAACTTGTGTGTCCCTATGGGGAATTCAAAAATGAAGGCTGAGTGAACCCTTTGCATTGTCCCTGTATGTGAATTTATGTGCAGATCTTGGGCCATATGTTCAATACACCCACACCATGGCACTGGATGGTGTACACTGACACTCAAGTAGCTGCCAGTCTGGCTGTGCTGTTCTAACATGTTACAAATGACTAGGAGCTGCAGTGTAATGAGCTGTTTGTCCCATAAAACAGGTAGACCCATAACATCAGCACAGCACAGAGTGTGGAACCATGGATGACTATATGCACTGTGTGCATCAAACTCACAGCTTGCCATTGGTGTAGGATTTGCCATTAGGTTTAAAATTGTAAATGAATTTGTGGAAGTTAACTTCTCTGACATTCCTTGAGGTGGTCGTCATGGATGAGGTCCAGACACTGGCAAGATTCTGGTCGGTTTTTAATCCCACCACTAGCACACTCATGCTAGTGGTTGTGTAAGGAGGACCATACATTATTACATCTTCATGGCCACCTACTGAATCAGGTCCTGGTAAATGTAAAAGGATCATTCTGAAGTGCCCTGATGGCATGGCAAAGCAACAGCTGACCAAGAGGACAATTGGGGTCAAGGAGAGCTGGCTGGGGTGTACCCAGGTCGGCATGTTGCCAAGGAATGAAACTGCTGGCCTGAAGCGGGCTCTTGGCTATTCTCCAAGAGTGGCAGATGTGAATAAACATAGCCTCTCTCCACCCAAGACCATCTGTGCGGGTGAAGAACCACATCCTACAAGAGATGAACTTGTTTGCATAGAACACAACAGATCTAAAAGAGTGAACCTTGAAAAACAATTTCCAATCCTACAGTGTGAGTGCCATGCCTATCGAATAAATGGCAGTGGGTGAGTCTGCCTTTAATGGCACATTCTGGGATACCAGGCAACCTCACAGATGTAACTAGCCTTACCAAGTATGGGGGCTCTGCTTGGTGGACCTAATATTTCTCCCCATCACTTGTGGGATCAATATTGATAACATAGTGAAAATATTAGAACCCTTGGAGAGCTCCTTAGTAGGGGACTCCAGTAAGGATTCCAAGGAGAGCTCCAGTCAAGGGGAACTCCAGTGCTTGGAGGCTCCACAAGGGGCAATGAAGCAGAATCCAAGCTTGCATGGGATTAGTGAAACTCCCATTACCTGGGATGAACACCTGTCCCCTAACAGTTTAAGCTCAGAGAATCTTGAGGGGCTGACAGAGAAGGTCGGCACTTGTGGTCTCCAGAGCTTTAGAAGAATGCAGTGGTGCTGCTAAAAAGCAAGCAAGGAAGGCCAGGCTTGCCGAGGCCCCTACTAGGGACTCTGATAGTGGCCAAACTTAGCCACCTCAAAGCAGCCAGTCACAGACTCTGCAAGAGCCTGGAACATAAACCCAGAAGAAGACAAAGGAAAAATTGATGACACATGGACCTAGTACACCTGGGCCTGAATCTTCGCAAAGTAAAAGGTCCACACAGGGCCCAAGTAGGTGCCGTAAGCTGTCCAGGGGCACACCTGAGGGCGGGCAGGCAAAGACGCTCAAGCAAGCTGGGCAACCAAGCTATGCCAGAGCCACTTGGGAGGGCATTATGATGGCAATTGTATGTGATGGCTATCCAGATATCCAGGTCTCCAGGGAAAACTTCATAAATAACCACAGAACCATTGGTGGGCTTGTAGATGGCCTCCCTGAAGAGGGGTTCACCCCCAAGCTTCTTGATACTTAGTGGACCAAAGGGGCAGCCACATGGTATGCTAGGACGAAGAAACCAAGGACTGGCTAGCTAGCAAAGTACCAACCTTTACAGTGTGGGAGGGCTCTTGGCTCAAGATGGTGGGCATAGATGCCATCCCAACCTATAAAAGAGTGGTGGCCTAGTTTCCGGGCCCTCTGGAGGATACAGAGCGCTATTTTCAGCAGCTTCGTAGACTGAGCCAGGGGCTGGACACCAGCCATTGGAGGGTCTATGAGCACAGGGCGAACCCAATGGAGTCCGCCTTATGCTCAGTATAGACACAACGTCCGTCACAGTGCTGGAGAGGATGGGATGGAGACCAATCAGCAGTGTGGGATAGGCGGTCTTCTCCCTTCTGAGTGCTGAACCTGGGGGGAATAAATAGGAAGAGGCAGAAGAGGAGAAGGAGGAGGAGGCTGAACATGATATGGTGAGTAACATTTCATTTATTCAAGCCAACCTACAGCACAGCATTGCTGCTTCTAGAGTTCTTACTAGAAGAGTAAATGTTGAAGGAATAGACATGGCACTAATAAAGGAACCATGGTAACATGAGGGCCGTATTAGGGGCCTGAATATCTCAGGATATACCCTGTTCTCCGCGGGTTAAATGGATAGACCTGGGCTTGTATCCTTGCTAGAAACATGACTACTTGGATGCTACCAGGATTCTCTTGCAGTGGCCTGGTAGCAGTTCTAATAAACTATCATGAGGATGGGGCAGAGAGAAGGTTGGTCATCTGTTCTGCTTATCTGCCCTATGATTCCGAGGATCCTCCTCCATCAAAGGAACTGGAGGAACTCATGCACTATTGTGAGACTGAAAACCTCCACTTAGTTACGGGGTGCGATTCCAATGCACATCATACGGTATGGGGTGGCACCGATTGCAATGACAGAGCGGTGACCCTGGTGGAATTTCTAAATTCTACAAATCTGGAGATTCTAAATCAGGACAATGTTCCCACCTTCTGCAGTGGTCATAGGATGGAGGTGATTGATATTACCCTAGGGTCTTTTGGGCTTCTAGGAAGTGCTAAAATGCTGGGAGGTTTCATCGGAGCCCTCTCTATCAGACCGGACATATTCTGTTCGCTCTACAGGGTTCCATACTGGTACATCTGATCAGGAACCCTAGTTGCACCAAGTGGGACTCCTTTCAAGAAGGCCTGAGAAACAGGCTGGAGACAGGCCCTGAGATGAACAAGAAAGATGAGGTCGGATTGGGCTTGCAATCACCTGGCTTCAGGAGGTCCTAATCTTAACCTATAAGGATAACTGCCCTCTTAGGCCTGTTAAAGTAGGTAGGCATTCTCTGAAGTGGACATCCAGAGCTGGAGTCCCTCACAAAAGAAGACAGCTATTAAATAAGTGCTGGAAAGGTAAGAACCTGCAAATTTGGAGACTCAGCGAAGAAATGGGAAGGACGTAAGAAAGCCTTCTAAAGACGCATGGAGGACAGTTCCATTAATGATCTACTTATGACAGCTAGATTACAAATGGCTCTTTCTAAGGACCCTAAGATCAAACTGGGATCTTTGGTGGCTCCTTCGGGGAGACGTACTCAATCCAAAGGGGAAACCTTAAAGCTCTTGCAAACTACATACTTCCCTAACTCGGAGGTTACAGAAGAGATGGCAGCCCTGGCTGCTGCCCTCCATGCCAGACATTGTGGCTGGAGGGTGGCTGCAAGGGTAGTCAGCTACGTAAGAGTGGAATGGGTAATAGATTCTTTTGCCCCATACAAAAGTCCAGAAATGGACGGCATTTTCCCAGCCACACTGCAGAAAGAATGTAGAGTGCTGTCTCTTACCTGGTCAGAATCTTCCGTGCCTGCCTGCCTACTGGCTATGTTCCAGCCATGTGGCGACAGGTTAAGGTAGTGTTTATACGTAAGCCCAGTGGAAATTCCCAAAGAGGACCTGAGGATTTTAGACCAATCAATCTCACATTGTTCCTCCTTAAGACCATGGAGAGGCTGGTAGATAGGCATCTATGGAAGCTCGGGACTACTGCCATTGCATCCCAATCAACATGCTTACCAGGCTGTGAAATCGGTGGAAATGGCCCTTCATCAGCTCGTGGTACATGCTGAGAAGGCACTTCACCAGCAAGAGAGATGTTTTCTTGGACATAGAAAGGGCATTTTATTATACCTATGACTCCATGTGTGATGCTGTGGTCAAACATAGGTGTGATAACACAATTTTTCGGTGGATTAGGGCCACCCTGGAGGGCTGCGTGGTTGCGGCGATCCTCAACATTTCTTCCATGAGGGTTGTGGTATACAGGTGGTGCCAATAGGAGGGGTGTGCTGTCGCTGCTTCTGTGGAGTCTTCTTGTGGATGATCTGATAGCGAGGCTTAGTGCAGATGGGATATATGTGGTGCATTAAAGTTGTAAGGTCTCCTAATTTATTTTAAAAAAATTACTCATCCTAGGAAGCTGAAAATGCAGTCATTTCTCAACGTAATCACCCTGTAGACATACACATTTTTCACAACGCTGACACCATGATTGCATGGCTGCAGCAAACGCTTCTTTAGGGGTTCATTGTGACCACTGGAAAATCGCTGTTGCATGACTTGAAAATGTGCGACCACGAAGAGTGTCCTTCAGTGTTGGAAACACTGGTGAACACGAGCCGCCCAATGAGGAGCAGCATTGTCGTGATGAAAGAGCACAGCTGCAGCCTCTTTGGGCCGTTTTTCACGCAATGCTGGAAGAAACTTCGTTCGCAACTCATCTTCATAAGTCTCACCCGTCACTGTTGTATTCTTGGGAACGCAATGAGTGAGTATTATGCCTTCGCTGTTCCAAAACATGGCTACCATAATTTTCTCAGCACTGGCGGTAACCCGAAATTTCTTTGGTGGCGGTGAGTCGGTGTGCTTCCACTGAGCCAATTGCCGTTTGGTTTCAGGATTGAACATCAGCATCCATGACTCATCCATTGTGACAACTGATGAAAAGAAAGCACTATTCATACCCTTGTCACGTGATAATATTGCCTGACACATTGCGACGCATGAAGCCTTGTTTTCATTGGTCAGCATTCGCGGAACCCATCTCACAGAAACTTTCCGCATTTTCAGGTCGTCATGCAAGATGATGTCCGCAGATCCAATGGATATGCCGGCATTGGCAGCTATCTGTTTCACAGTCAAGCGGTGGTCTTCCATAACCATTTGTTCCACTCGCGTAATCATGTCTTCAGATTGGCTAGTACGTGGCCGAGGCTCCTTCGGTTTGTTTTCACACGATGTTCGGCCTTCTTTGAACTGTTGTACCCACGAACGCACATTTTTCACGTCCATAACGCCATCATTGCATGTCTCACTCAACTGTTGATGAATTTCGATGGGTTTCATGCCACGCAAGTGGAG